>Ga0099826_10000015_pt1 | contig 254837 bp, 235 predicted proteins | sample Mtrugardesep15_FD_76830 | JGI IMG/M metagenome (GOLD analysis project Ga0099826, IMG submission 76830) | Root nodule microbial communities of legume samples collected from California, USA - M. trunc garden sep15 | ecosystem: Host-associated > Plants > Roots > Nodule | place: USA: California... | reverse complement strand
TGGGGGGGCAGCTGCCGCCGGTGCCGCTTCCCGCGCCTCACGTGTCCTGCGCGGCGCCGGCCTGCTCGGTGCCGGCGTGGCCGCCTACGATGTCGGTTCGACGCTGCTGGATCCCAACCTCAACGCGGTCCAGAAGACCAATGCTGTCGGGCGCACGGCCGCAGGCGTGGCGGGCGGCTGGGCCGGCGCCCAGGCAGGCGCCGCACTCGGCGCCCTGGGCGGCCCGCTGGCGCCATTTACGGTGCCGGTCGGTGGCATTGCGGGCGGGCTGGCCGGGTATTTCGGTGCGCAGTGGCTGGGCGATAGCCTTACAGACCTGTTTTCGACACCAACCCAGCGCGCCGGCTCCACGCGCCGCGCCGACGGCGTGCGCGTCCCACTTCCTCCCGAGGCACAGAACCAGCTCGGCATGACGCTGCGCACGCCGCCTGCCTACCTCACCAACCCGGCACTCCAGCCCGGCCCGGCGCTGGCCGCCATGGCGAAGGCTGAGCCGCAGAAGGTAGAAATCGGCCAGGGCCAGCTCGCTGTCAGTGTGAGCGTCACCGACGACCGCACGCACGTCAGCACCGATGTGACACGCCAGCCAAGCGCGCTGCGCATTGACGCCGGCTATACCAATCCAGGAGGCTTCTGGTGACCCTAATCGACAACGCACTAGGCGCAGGTTCGTCCGCGATTTCGGGCGCCGTGTCGGCCGCATCCGGCGCCGCCAGCACGCTCACCAGCGCGGCGAATCGGCTGCTCGGCAGGAATGTCACGGGCAGCACGAACGACTGGCTCAGCCAGCTCAAGCCGGCCTCCTGGCGGGAAGTGCCGTTCCAGGTCGATACGATGGAGCTGACGGCCGGCGATAACACTGTCCTGCGGGAATATCCCTTCCAGGACCTGCCGACGGTGTTCACGATGGGCGCCGGAGCCGAGGAAATCAAGCTTTCCGCGTATGTCATTGGCGATGACTACCTGGACCAGCTCGATCGCCTCAAGGCCGTCCTGAAAGGCGATGGCGTCCTGATCCACCCGACGGTCGGCAGCATCCGCTGCTGGCTTCACGGCCGGTACACCATCCGCGAATCCCTTGTGGCCGAAGGCGGCGTGGCCCGCGTCGATCTGACGTTCATTCGTGCGGAGCCGCGTCGCTACCCGGCTGGCAAGACCAACACGACGGATCGCGTAGCGGAAGCTGCAGATGCGGCCGATAAGTCGTTCATCGACTCCCTGGCCGCCAACCTGGATCTGGAGGGTATGGCCGGCTGGGCGCACGACAACATCCTGGGGAACTTGCGCAGCGGGCTGGACACGTTGTGGGGCGCAGTCTCCGCCGTCAACCAGGGTTTCGATTCCTACAACTCCCTGGTCAGCCAGTACATCACGTTCCCGCTGAGCGAGCTGAGCGCAATTCCTGCGGTCCTGGGTGGCCGCATTGCTGATCTGATGCGCATTCCCCAGGATCTCAGCTCCGGGCAAGCATGGAACGTGTTTGCGGCCGCGCGCAACCTCTGGAGAGCCCCGTCAGGAGGTTCAAACTCATCCTCTGCCGGCGCCGTGGCGATCGCGCCGGCCGTGGCCGAAGCCTATAAGACCGTTGGCTTTGTCCCGAACGACAACCAGGCGAAGCTGGAGGCCGCTTTTACGCCCCCCAGCGGCCCCTACCAGACCGAAACGCGCCAGCGCCAGGCCCAGGCACTAAAAACGCTCCATGGCTTCTTTAATGGCCTTTCCACCACCATGGCAATCCGCGCCGTGGCCCAGGTCGACCTGACCAGCTATGACCAGGCGCTGGCTTTGCGAACCGATATCAACCAGCAGCTCACCGAACTGCTGCACGCGGCAGCAGACGAGCCAAATGGCGGCCTGGGCACGACGACTACCCATGACGCCGTGCTGCAGCTCCAGACGGCCGTGCTGGTCGACCTGCAGGTGCGATCGCGCGATCTGGCCCGTTTGACCACCTACACGCCGCAGACCTGGCAGCCGGCGCTTTACGTGAGCTATCGCATGTTCGGCACCGCGCAATGGGCGGACGAGCTGGTTGCCATGAATCCGCATGTCCGGCACCCGCTGCTGGTGCCGCCCGGCAAGCCCCTCCGACTGATCAGGCACGATTGACCATGGCTGCGCAATACACCAAAGACGATGCGAAGGCATATGTCACGGTCAATGGCCGCGACTATGAGGGTTGGCTGTCTTCCACGATCGACCGATCCATTGAAAACCTGTCCAGCCGGTTTTCCATCCCGGTTTCGCTGGTTCCGGGCAATCCGCCGAACATCAAGCGCCAGGATGCCGTTCGCGTTCGCATCAACGATACCGTGGTGGCTACGGGCATCGTTCTCGCTGCAGAACCGTTCTACCGGCGCGACGACTGCGGCGTGAAGATCGAGGGCCGCAGCCGTAGTGGCGACCTTGTGGCCTGTTCGGCAGTTCACCAAGGCGGCCAATGGCGCAACGCCAGGCTGGATGTGATTGCCCGGGACCTGTGCAAGCCCTTCGGCATCGATGTCCGCGTGGACACCGATATCGGCGAGGTAATCCGGGACTTCAAGATCGCCCACGGCGAAAAGGTGGTAGACACGCTGTCGCGCGCGGCCCGCCTGCGCGGCGTATTGGTGACCACGGACGCCGAAGGCCGGGTGCTCCTGACCCGTGCGGGTAAAACGCGCAGCCACGGTGCCATCGTGCGCGGCCAGAACGTGATCAGCATGGAAAGCGTGGGCACCGATGCGGAACGGTTCTCCGACTACATTTGCTACGGCCAGTCCAACATTGTTCACAGCAAGCCTGGGCTGCAGGAGCTGGAAGTGGGCGGTGCAATGGCCGATCCCATCAAAGCATTCGGCCAAGCCGTCCAGCAGAAGGCCCAGGCGAAGGATCCGGGGATCCAGCGCTATCTCCCGCTGGTCATCCACGCGGACGGAAACAACGCGCCTGCGGACATGAGACGCCTGGTCGACCACACCATGCGCGTGCGGCGCGGCCAGGCATACGGGCTGAAGTACGTCCTGGAGGGCTGGACGTGGCAGGGCAAGCCGTGGGAGGTCAATACGCGGGTTCCCATTTATGACGATATCGCCGGCCTGGACGGCACCGAATGGCTCATCTGCAGTGTGCAGTCGACGGTTGACCTGCGCGAAGGTGACGTAACGGAAGTGGTGGTCCGTCCGATCGAGGCATATGACACCGTGCCACTAAACACCAAGATTCGCCACGGCCGGCACGGCCGCAAGCGCGGCAAAGACGGCGCTCCGCTGGAAGTCATGGAGGTACGCCAATGAATCCATTTCAACTGCTGCGTTCGCTGTTCACCGGCCTGCGCGAAGGCCCGGTCCAGACAGTCAAGGTGCGGTCATTCGACACCAACGGCCGCGAGGATGTGGAGCGCTGGCAAGACTACGGTTTCGCCGGAAATCCGGGCGATGGCCAGGGCCTTGTTCTGGAGTTCGGCGGTCACACCATCGTATTCCGCATGGATCGAATCGACAGCCGTCCGCAGCTCCAGGTTGGCGAGGTGGCCGTGTGGCACAAGGAAGGTCACAAGGTCCTGCTGAGCGAGGGGCGCAAGATTACGATCGAGTGCGACGACTACGGTGTGGTGACCAAGCGGTATAGCGTCAAAGCCACGGAATCCGCGACCTTTGATACCCCTTCGGCAGCATTCTCGAAAGACGTGGCGATCGCCGGCCGCGCCGACATCGAGGAAGGCGCATCCGTCGACGGTGTGGAGTTCATCGACCACGGTCACAAGCAGGTTCAGCGCGGCAATGACGTCTCGGGCGGCGTGAACAAATAGCCCGGTTGTGAAACGTTTCACAACGCTTTAATCCCCCATCAAAGCGATCATGAAGGCCAGTTACCGCTGGCCGACATGAGCGACATCCTCACCACCTCCGCAGCATCCACAGCCGCACTTTCGCTTCCATTCGATTGGAGCGTGGTGCCGGCCGGTCCCGTCAAAAGCGTCACCTGGCACGACTATTCCAACCCCTGCGTGGCTCCTGCAGCCCGAGTCGAAGCGCTGGAAATCCGGGCTTTGGCACTGGATGACGGTCTTTGCACTGCGGTAGTCCTTTCCATGTTCTGCGACCGTCGCGCCGATGACGACGTGACGCTGCCCCTCAACCAGACTGACCGGCGCGGCTGGTGCGGCGACGAGTTCATGGGCGATGTCGATACGGACGCCCCGATCGATGCTTCCGACGCCTGGGGCTCGCATCTCTGGCTCTGCTACGTCTCCAAGAGCGTAGTTCCGGTGCTTGAACGAGCGAGGTTTGCCGTGCAGGAATCTCTGCAGTGGATGGTCAAGTCTGGCGTTGTCGATCGCCTGGTGGTCGACGCGGAGTGGACCGGCCCAGTTAGTGATCGTTTGGCGGTCAGACCGCAGTTATGGCGCGGCGACTCGATCAAGCCCATCTATGACGTGCTCTGGGGCACAACCTTGCGGAGAATCGCGTGACAACGCCGATCCAAGTTGCGATTCCGACGATTCGGGATCTGAAGGACAATGCCGCGCGCCAGCTCCAGCAGGCGCTTACCGACGCCTCCCTTTCGGCCGACAGTGCGCTGACTGTGGCCGATGTCAAGCTGGCCCGGTCCAATCTCGATGCCATGGCGTTCGTCCAGGGCGTCGGCATCCACGGTGCCTACCGCTACCTCAAGGATTTCATTGCTCGCCAGGCGATCCCGACAAAGGCTGTCGAGGAATACCTGGATGGCTGGTTGGAGGCATACGGCATCCCGCGAAAGGAAGCCCGCGTCGGGACTGGCGTTGTGCAGGGTACGGGCGAGGCCGGCTATCTGACCCTGGCCGGCACCGAGATGCAGGATCAAGATGGGCTGTTGTTCACGGTGCTGGAAGATACGCCAGTCTCGGGCGTCCTGGGCACTGTGAACCCGCGCATCGTCTGTAGCACCCCTGGTGCAGTAGGCAATCTCGCGGCCGGCACGGTACTGGAACTGGTGACAACGGTGCCGGGAATCGACCGCCAGTTCACGGTCAGCCCGGCCGGAATCTCGGGCGGCGTGGATCGGGAAACCGACTCGGAAGCCGTTTATCGCCTGAATCAGCGCCTGGCGAACCCGCCACGGGGCAGCGCGCCGTCGGACTATGAGCGGTGGGCGCTCTCTGTGCCCGGGATTACGCGCGCCTGGGGCATCCGGAATCCCAGCGGCCCAACGTCGGCCGGCGTCATCATCATGGCGGACAACAACCTGCCATATGGTCTGCCCACCCAAGCCCAGAAGGATGAGGTATTCGCGTACATCCGGGATCCCGAGCGTGGGCCACCCGACGAGCTGTTCGTGATCATTCCTGACCCGGTTTTCGTGGATCCTCAATTGAGCCTGACCCCTGATACTCAGGCAGTTCGTGACGCCGTGACGCTGGAACTGAAGGACCTGTTCTTCCGGGAAGCCGTGCCGCATGGTCGGATCCCGCATACGCACCTGAGCGAAGCAGTGTCGGCTGCTGCTGGCGAAACTGACCATATCTTTCTGCAGCCGGTGCTGCAGCCCGGTGGCTTCCTGGTGGCAGGCGCCTTCCAGATCCTGGTGCTGCGCAATATCAGCTATGTGGCCGCCTGACCATGGACAAGTTCTGGCAGGCCCTTAGCCATCTCCTACCGCCTGGGTACGCGTTTCCCCGGAACCCGGGATCTGTGGTCATGCGGTGGCTGCGCGCTTGGGCGCAGGTCCTCCGGGCGCACCATGAGTTTGTGGACAGCGCCACCCAGCAATGGCTGCCGCACCGGACCTGCTCACGCCTGGAAGAGTGGGAGGAAGCGCTGGGCTTGCCGGATACATGCTTCAACGGCGAACAGTCGGCCGAACAGCGGCGCACGAACATGCTGGCGCGTCTGCGCGGCGATATCGATCTGCCGCACGTAGATAGCTCGGCCGAAAGCCCGGGCGCCATCAAGGCATACCTGGCGCGGTATGGGTATCAGGTGGAGGTCTGGTATTCGACGCCATTCCGCGCTGGGCGCAATCGCGTAGGTGATCGCCTCGGCGCGTTGAGCGGCATCCTGAATATTCGTGTGCTCTACCTCTGTCAGCCGTTCCGGACAGGCGAAAACCGGGTCGGCCAGCGCCTCCGGATCTGCACAGAGGACGGCACGGAAATTGAATGCTTGCTCGCGCGAATTGCACCCGCGCGCTTTCAAATCAACGTAATTTACCTATAGGAACCGGCGATGGACTACACCTCCAGCTTGGACCGCGTTATCCACGAAGCCACGGGCCATCGGATGCACGATGACGGTCAGGCCATTCCCACAGTGGTTTCCAGCAATGACATGAATATGGTCATCTGGAGCCTGATGGAAGTTCTTGCTGCGGGTGGCGTCGCGGGCAAGGGCTTCAATGCTGACGATCCGGATTCCTATACGCGGCTGGTGCGGGCGGTCAAAGCGATCGCCTGGGGAACGGATGTTGCAAGGCCGACCACCCTGGCCGGATATGGCATCGTCGACGCGAGCAGCGCTGCAACCGTCGTTTCCGCTGCGGGCACGAAAATCCTTACCAACGCCAATGCCGGCATTGTGCTCATCAACGCAGCTGCGGGCGACGTTACGATTAAGCTGCCTCCTGTCGTGCCAACAGTCAGCCCGACATTCCACTTTGTCCGGATCGACAACACGCCGGCAAACAGCGTCTGGGTGCAGGGTGCCGGGGCAGACACGATCGACGGCGCGGTGTCCAATACCTTTAGGCTGGTGGGCGCTGGAGATGCACGTTCGGTCAAATCGAATGAGCTCGCAGCCTGGTACACGGTTTCGGCGTTGCTGGCGTCCAACGCAGCTGCGTATCAAAGTGTCGCGCAAAGCCTCGCCGCAGCCACCTTCACGAAGATTTCACTGCAAACGAAAACGAGCGACGCGGGCAACGAGTTCGATGCGGCGCTGTATCGATTCACTGCAAAGCAAGCCGGCATCTATCACATCGATGGTTCTGTGAACTTCTCGAACCCGCAGCCGGGGGCCGGCTACTTCTGCGCTGCCTTCAAGAACGGGGCAATGATTGCTCGTGGCTCGGCCGTAACGGTGAATTCAACGTCGGTCCAGGCGGTTTCGGTTGTCTCGGGTGACATTCCCTTGATCGCTGGGGATTACCTGGAGCTATATGCATACGGCGATGGCGCCGTAACGCTCGCCAGTGGCCCCTCTGCCACTCGGCTTAACATCCACCGCATTCGCTAGGAGCCGTATGAACATCGCCGCCTGCATTCAGCACCTTTTCCCCGATGCTCGTCCCGGCATCGACTTCATCGTGGTCGACCGCCTGGACGGGAACGGACCGTGCATTGAAGGTTGGAACCTTGAGGCCGTCCCGCCAACGGAGGAAGAGTTGGCCGCCGTCAAGGACCAGGTTGAGTTTGAACTGGCCGCCACATTCAGGCGCTCGGAGCGCGACACGCTGCTACTGGCGACGGACTGGACGCAGCTCCCGGACGTTCCCGAGGCGACGCGTAGCCGCTGGACCGCCTACCGGCAAGCACTTAGGGATCTCCCTGCCCAGCCTGGATGGCCATTCGATGTTCAGATTCCCCAGGCCCCTGAAGTTTGAAGGCTGTTCGACCGCCCTTCAAAGTCGGATCAAAGGGGTGTCATGGACCGGCGGGCAAACGGTGCGTCTGACGCAGCATCTTTTGCTGGAAATTGCTGGGTCAAAGTAAAAGCCCGGCTAGGTCAAACTAAACGGCGCGCTACTGCACCCCTCACCGGGTGCCCTTTTTGCTTGCGCCCGGCAGCGGGCCAGGCTGCGATTTCCTGTCGATCCGTGACGGCCTTGGCACAGGTGTAACGGTTAGTGAAGATCACTTGTAATGATAACAATTCTCATTTATGATCTTCTTCATCGTAACCAACTCGCATCGCTTCCCCTACGTGAAGCGCTTCCACGGAGAAGACCATGAGCACAATCAGCCTGCCGATGTCGCAACCGCGTGAAGTCACGCGCCGCCGCCTGTCCCTGCGCCGCGTCGAGGTTGCCTCGCAGGCGCGCCGCGAGCCGTCGACGGCATCGTCGGCTATCGAGACCGTGAAGTCGGCGGTAGCCGGCCTGCCCGCCCGCCTGGAAGCGCTGATGCGCGCCGATGCGCCCGCCGAAGGCAATACCGCGCAAGCCGTGCCGCTGGACGCCATCATGCGCGGCGCCACGACGCTGCCGATCCTGCATAACGGCGACGTGTACACGCTGCGCGTGACGCGCTACGGCAAGCTCATTCTGACCAAGTAATCGACAGTCTTTTGTGGGGACCACCCCTTCGCGGGGTGTTGGGCAGTAGCCAGACGATCGGAACACGCTGACAGGGAAGATTTCCAAACCCCTTGCCTGTCAGGCCGATGCCAGCCATGCCGCCTTTTTATACCGCCCCGCAGGCGTTGCGCCTGCGGGGCTTTGCATTGGCGGGCTCGCAATGCGATCCCGCCGTGCAATCAGACGCCGAGCGCAGCGATACCAGCGCGTGCGATCTGCGCGTCTTCGGTAGACTTCACGCCGGACACGCCTACGGCGCCCACGACCTGGCTGTTCACGACGATGGGCACGCCACCTTCGAGCATGCCCTGCAGGTGCGGAGCGGTCATGAATGAGTAGCGGCCGTTGTTGATCATGTCTTCGTAGATCTTCGACTCACGACGGCCCATCGCAGCCGTGCGGGCCTTTTCCGTGGCGATGTAGGCCGAGATCGGGGCCACGCCGTCCAGGCGCAGCGAGCCGAGCGGGTGGCCACCGTCGTCGACGACCACAATCGTGACAGCCCAGTTGTTGGCCTTGGCTTCGACCTCGGCAGCCGCCAGCAACTTCTTCACGTCATCGGCCGTCAGTACGGTTTTTTGCTGCATACCTCTCTCCAGTCTGTTCATCAGTGTGAGGCCGCAGTATATCGCGCCGTCCGGGGCAACAATGGTGACATGACCAGTACAAGGACTTTTGACTTGACGGTTATCCCGCAGCCCTTGTCGAGCGGCCGCCAAAAGAAAAAGCCCGCAGGCGGCGGGCTTTTCTGGATCCGGTTGAGACGAGCCGGTCAGGCGCCGTCGCTGAAGGAACTACGGGGATCGGTCACGCGTGCGCCGTCGGTGTAGACATCGCGCTTGTCGTTGGCGCGGGCACCATCGGTGTAGGCATCGCGTTGATCGGTCACGCGCTGGCCACCGCTGTAGACGTCGAACTTGGCCGGTGCGGCAAAGGCCGATACCGACAGCACGGAAAGCGCGCCGAGGGCGGCGACGGCAGCGATGCGTTGCTTGATCTTCATGAGAATCCCCTTATTGATGTTAGTCGCGGGCGTCGCGCCATCAGGCGGATGCTTGTGGGAGCGGCGTCACCCAAGGAGTTTAGGGGGAAACCCTGAGGCCGAAGTCCAGCCGCATTGAGCGGACGCATCAAATTCTTTGAGCAATAAAAATCTTCGGGAACTCCCCGGCGCAATCTTCCACCATCGAATGTCAGAAAACGCCGGCGAGCCGCCAAGAGAGCGTCACGCAGAAATAGAAAAAGCCCCACGAAGGGGCTTTTTCCGACGATGGCCTTTCAACGACCTTACTGAACGATTACACCGCTGCGTCCGGTCGCGATTCGCGTCTTAGTCGCGCCAGCGGCCATGGCCCCGACCGTGGCCGTGGCCGTGACCATGGTAATGGTCGCCGCGATATCCCGGCGGGCCGTAGTAGTAGCGCGGACCCGGGTAATAGCGGGGACCGTAGTAGACTGGCGCCGGACGCACCACGACAGGCGGCGGGCCATAATAAACCGGAGCCGGCGGCGCGTAGTACACCGGCGGCGGCGGCGCATAGTAGGCGGGGCCACCCACCACCACACCCGGAACGCCAATTGCCACGTCCACGTTCACGCGTGCCATTGCAGCGCCAGACGCCAGCGCGGCGGCTACACCGAATGCTGCGAACAACCAACGTTTCATGATCGTGCCTCTTTGAGTTAGGTCAAGCTGATAACTCGTATTGTAGGGGTTCGCGATTTTCGAGGTGAAACGGCGGGTTCTACATTGTTACCGGCGGTAACAGCAACGTCACATGGCGAAGTGGCGCGTGTTGGCTTGCGTCCTGCGGACGAAGCCACCACAATACCGGGCTTGCCGTGCGGCCGTGGAGAAATTGGTAGACTCAGCAGACTTAAAATCTGCCGCTCTTACGGGCTTACGGGTTCGAGTCCCGTCGGCCGCACCAGCGCGCTCCATATCGCTTCCCATCGCGCTACACCGCGCAGCGCAGCGCTCAGACGAGCCACGCGCACAGCAGCGCGCCGACCACCATCAGGAAGACAAACAGCACCGCGGCGAGCGCCAGCGGCTTGCGTCCTGCACGTAGCAGATCACCGATTCGGGTATGGAGTCCGATGGCCAGCATCGCGCAGGCCAGCAGCCAGTTGTCCAGGGCGACCAGGCCAGGCTTCCACTCGCCCGGCACCATGCCGGCAGAGTTCACCGCCATCACCGCGACGAAACCGAGCGCGAACCACGGCACGGACTTCAGCAGCGCGCGCCAGTTGCGACGGCCGTTGCCGCCCGCGTCGCCACCGCTTGCACGCGGCCACAGCGCCATGATCAACAGCAACGGACCCAGCGCCAGCACGCGGACCATCTTGGCCACCACGGCGGCGTCAGCGGTGGCATCGCTCACCATCTTGCCGGAGGCGATCACCTGCGCCACTTCATGCAGCGTGGCACCCGTAAAAATGCCAAACGCGCGTTCCGTCACGGGGAGATGCCAGTGTTGCGTCGCCAGCTCGTAGAGCCACGGATAGAGCAGCATGCCGACCGTGCCGAACAGCACCACGGTGGCCACGGCCACCGCCGTCTGCTTGTCATCGGTACGCACCACGGACGAGACCGCGATGGCCGCCGCCGCGCCGCATACGGCGCTGCCCGCGCTCACCAGGATGGCCTCGCGCCGGCTCAGGCCGAAAAACGACGACCCCACCCACGTGCCGAAGAGCAGCGTGGCCACCAGCATCACGAGCGGCACCACGACGCCACCCAGGCCCAGTGCAGCAATCGCCCCGAACGTCAGCCGCAGGCCATACAACGCCACGCCAAGCCGCAGCAGATGATGGCGCGCGAACTGCATGCCCGGCGCCAGGGGCGTCAGCCAGTGCTTCGGCATCGTATTGGCCGCGACCATGCCGGCACACATCGCCAGCGTCAACGCGGACAGCCCGTATTGGGACACGGCGGGGTGATCGGCCAGCACCAGCGCCAAGCCCGCAATGGCACCAAGCGGCAGCAAAGTGACGAGACGGATACGCCACAGGTTGAAACCGGTGGGGGCGAGCGTGAGCGGGGTGGCAGGGGTCGTGGACATAGCAGTTCTTCTAGGGATTGCCTGAAGGGTACGCATGCCGCCTTGACCAGTAAAACGGGTAATATCGTTATGACTTACCGTTATTATCGATAAAGCCATGGAGCAACGCCCGCTTCGCCTTACCTTGCGCCAGTTGCAGGTCTTCGTGGCCGTGGCCCAGCACGGCAGCACCACGGCCGCGGCCGAGTCGCTCGCGATGTCCCAGTCGGCCGTCAGCGCGTCGCTGGCCGAACTGGAACGTGCGCTGAACGGCCCCTTGTTCGACCGCGTAGCGCGCCGCCTGAGCATCAACGAAACCGGGCGGCAATTCTTTCCGCGCGCGCTGTCCCTGCTCGACCAGGCGCACGAACTCGAGCGATTTGCCTCGGAAGGCGGCGTGCAGCTGCGCATCGCGGCCAGTAACACCATCGGCAGCTACATCCTCCCTGCCCTGCTGGCCGGGTTCCGCAATGCGCAAACCGGGCCGTGCGAACTGGACATGCGCATCGGCAATACGCAGGACGTGCTGCACGCCCTCCTCAAGTTCGAGGCCGATATCGGCCTGATCGAAGGGACCAGCCATGAGCGGGACTTACGCAGCATGCACTGGTGCGATGACGAGATGGTGGTGATCGTGGGGCCGGCGCATCCGCTGGCGATGGTGGCCGAGCAGCCCGAGTTGCTGCACGACATGCTGCGCGAGGCCGACTGGATCGTGCGCGAGCCGGGCTCCGGCACGCGCGAGATCATCGAATCGCGCCTCGTGCCCGCCCTGGGCGCGCTGCGCTTTGCGCTGGAGCTAGGCAACACAGAAGCCATCAAGCGCGCCGTCATGAGCGGATTTGGCGTCAGCTGCCTGTCACTGCATGTCGTCGGCGATGAAATCGCGCGCGGTGAGTTAGTACCGCTGCGCGCCGGCCTGCCGCGCGTGATCCGGCCACTGCAACTGGTCGTGCATCAGGACAAATTCCCGACTCAGGGGCTGCTCGCCTTTACCGAATACCTACGCGGCGCGGCACCCGTGCTGTGTGCCTGAGCTGCGATACCGGCGTTAGAACAACTGAACGGCTAGAACGCAAAACGGCGCCACAATGGGCGCCGTAGGCTTGAAACGTCGGTAAAACTTGGAGGCGGAGGTCGGAATCGAACCGGCGTACACGGCTTTGCAGGCCGCTGCATAACCACTCTGCCACCCCGCCAGGTGACGATGCAGGATTGTACGACAATCCTGTCAAACAAAAAGGGAAGCCACGCTTCCCTTTGGGATTGGAGCGGGAGACGAGTCTCGAACTCGCGACCTCAACCTTGGCAAGGTTGCGCTCTACCAACTGAGCTACTCCCGCGTACAAACTTTCTACTTCTACTACTTACCGCCAGCCCGACGATGCTACCGTCGAACCTTACTTAACCTGGAGCGGGAGACGAGTCTCGAACTCGCGACCTCAACCTTGGCAAGGTTGCGCTCTACCAACTGAGCTACTCCCGCAGGGCCCTGCATCTTACAGAAAAGCAGACTATCGCGCAACTTCTTTTAAACACGCAGCTTTGTGCTGGTATTTCGCGCTAAGTACCGCTTATCTTGCTGCTTTCGTCTTTCGTCGTCAGCAGCGAGAACGAGATTATTGCAAAGAGGGGACCGGGGCGTCAAGGACTTTTTTGCGCAACGCTTCACTTTTACTTCTGCGCGCCCGCACTACCCGTGACATTGCTGCGCTCGCGGATCTGCGGCCACGCCAGCTTCATGTAATAGAACATCGACCACAGCGTGAGCACCGCCGCCAGATAGATCATCCAGCCGCCGAGCAACGAGGCATCGATGCCGAACAGCGAGTCGTTGAACAGCAGCAACGGAATCGCAATCATCTGCACCGTGGTCTTCAGCTTGCCGAGGAAATTCACGGCGACGCTCTTGGACGCGCCGATCTGCGCCATCCATTCACGCAGCGCGGAAATCGTGATTTCACGTCCGATGATGACCAGCGCGATCAGGTCCGCCACGCGGCCCAGCGCCAGCAGGGACAGCAGCGCCGCGGTCACCATGAGCTTGTCGGCCACCGGGTCCAGGAACGCGCCGAACGACGAGGTCTGGTTCCAGCGTCGCGCCAGGAAGCCATCCAGCCAGTCCGTCGCCGCGGCGATGACGAAGAACGCGGCCGCGGTCACGTTCTTGGTATGCATCGGCAACCAGGTTTCAGGCAGGTAATAGACCCCGACCACGAGAGGGATCATGGCCACGCGAAGCCAGGTCAGCAGGATGGGAATATTCAGGGGCATGGGCGGAGCGTTGAAAAAGGAACGGGCCGATCCGGCGATGGTCTGGAAGGCGAATGCCGCGATTGTCGCCGATTTCCAGCCGAACCCGCCAGTTTCGGGCTGAAATGGCTGGCAACCGGCCGGGCGGGCCGGTCAATGCAACTGGCGGTAGATCTCCTCGGCCAGGGTGCGCGAGATGCCTTCCACGCTGGCAAGTTCGTCGATGCTGGCAGCCATGACGCCGCGCAGGCCGCCGAAACGCGTCAGCAGCTTTTGCCGCCGGCGCGCGCCCACACCCTCGATTTCCTCCAGCCGCGACGTGTTGCGCGCCTTGGCGCGCCGCGCCCGCATGCCGGTGATGGCAAAGCGGTGGGCCTCGTCGCGGATCTGGGCGACGAGCATCAGCGCTGCGCTGCCCTGCCCCAGTTCCAGCGACGGGCGGCCATCGGCGAAGACCAGTGTCTCCAGCCCCACCTTGCGGCCTTCGCCCTTCGCCACGCCGACCAGCAGGCCGATGTCGAGCCCAAGCTCCTCGAACACCTGGCGCGCCACCTCGACCTGCCCCTTGCCGCCGTCGATCAGCACTACGCGCGGCATGCGCGGCACGCCGTCCGGGGCGCCTTCTCCGCCCAACCCGCCGCCATCTTCCTGGATCTGCTCCACCAGCTTCTGGTACCGGCGCGTGAGCACCTGACGCATGGCCGCATAGTCGTCGCCGGGCGTGATGTCCTGGATGTTGTAGCGCCGATATTCGCTGTTCTGCATCTCATGGTGGTGGAACACCACGCAGGATGCCTGGGTGGCCTCACCCGCCGTGTGGCTGATGTCGAAGCACTCGATGCGGAGCATCGCCAGGTCTTCCATATCCAGGGCGATGGTCTCGGCAAGCGCACGCGTGCGCGCCTCCTGGCTGCCCTGCTCCGCCAGCCGGCGCGCCAACGCCAGCGCCGCGCCTTGCGTCGCCATCTCGAGCCAGATCTTGCGCTGGCCCTGCGGCTGCCGCACCAGCGCGATCTTGCGGCCTGCCTGCATCGACAGGGCCTCCACCAGCGCGGCATCGGCTGGCAGATGGCTCACCACGATGATCGGCGGAGGCGCCTGATCAAGGTAGTGCTGGACCATGAAGGCCGACAGCACGCGGGCCGCGATGCGGTCCACGGACAGCGGCCCGGCTTCCGGCACCACCTGCTCGCCTTCGCCCTCCCCGGCATCGTCGCTATCTTCGACGATCATCGCCGCTTCGTCGGCATGCGCGGGGAAATAGGCTTTGTCGCCAAGATGGCGGCCCCCGCGCACCATCGCCAGATTCACGCACGCACGCCCACCCTGCACGGCCACGGACAGAATGTCGATGTCGCGCGCCTGCCCCACCTCCTCCACAGCCTGCCGCTTGAGCACCGTGGAGAGCGCGGCGATCTGGTCGCGCACAGCGGCGGCCTGCTCGAAGCGCAGTTGCACCGCGTGCTCTTCCATCTTGACCTGGAGGCCGTCGAGCACCTCGGTCTCGCGGCCCTGGAGGAAGCGCGCGGCGTTATGCACGTCGCGCGCGTAATCTTCTTCGCTGATCGCCTTCACGCACGGCGCCGTGCAGCGATGAATCTGATGCAGCAGGCAAGGCCGGGTGCGGTTGTTGAACACCGTGTCCTCGCAGGTGCGCAGCTGGAACACCTTCTGCAGGATCTGCATGCTTTCGCGCACCGCGTAGGCACTCGGGAACGGGCCGAAGTACTGGTGCTTGCGGTCCGTCGCCCCCCGGTAGTAGGCCATGCGCGGGAACTTGTGACCGGTCAGCTTGAGGAATGGATAAGACTTGTCGTCGCGGAACAGGATGTTGTAGCGCGGGGCGAGTGCCTTGATGAGATTGTTCTCAAGCAGCAGCGCCTCGGCCTCGGTCCGGACCACCGTGGTATCGATGCGAGCGATCTTCCCCACCATCATCGCGATGCGCGGCGACAGCTGGGTCTTGTTGAAGTAGCTCGAGACACGCTTTTTCAGGTCGCGCGCCTTGCCCACGTAGAGCACGTTGCCGTCGGCGTCGAAATAGCGGTACACGCCCGGCAGGCCGGGCAGCCGCGCCAGGATCTGCCGGGGGTCGAATGCCGGGATGTCGGCGGGGGCCTCGGCCGGGAGATCCACGCGGACCTCGGCGGGTGCATCGTTCGAAGCGTCGTTCGGGGAAACCGGTTCCTGCTCGGGCATCGGGGGACAAGAAAGTTTGGGCGGCAAGGCGCGCTGGGGCTGGCCTCGCTCTAGAATCGCAAGTTTAGAGCAAATCTTCCGCGTGCCCTCGCGGAACGGGACGCCGCCATGCCCATTCAATCCTGCGACATCTTCTGCACGGTCGTCGATAACTTCGGCGATATCGGCGTTTGCTGGCGCCTGGCGCGCCAACTCTCACAGGAGCACGGCCACGCGGTGCGGCTCTGGGTGGATGACCTGGGCAGCTTCGCGCGGCTGGCGCCGGAGATCGACCCGGCGCGCGCCTGCCAGCACCTGGGCGGCGTGGAGGTGCGTCGCTGGGATGCCTCTCCCGGTGCCCCGTTCGAGCCGCTGCCGCCGCACGACCTCGTCATCGAGGCGTTCGCCTGCCACCTGCCCGAGCCCTTCCTGGCCGCGATGGCCGCCGCGCCGCGCCCGCCGGTATGGATCAACCTGGAATACCTGAGCGCCGAGGCATGGGTCAGCGAGCACCATGCGCTGTCCTCGCCCCATCCGAAGCTGCCGCTGGTGAAGTACTTCTTCTTCCCCGGCTTTGCGCACGGCACGGGCGGGCTGCTGCGGGAGTCAATGCTGGGCGCGCAGCGCGATGCCTTCCTATCCAGCCGCGCCGCGCAATCGACGCTCTGGTACCGGCTCGGCACGCAACCCCTGCCAGATGCGTTGCGCGTAAGCCTGTTCGCCTATACGAATCCCGCCCTACCCGCCTTGCTGGCCCAATGGCGCGACGGCGGCACGCCCGTGCAGTGCCTGGTGCCGCAAGGCCCGGCAGCGCAGCAGGCGGCCGCGTGGTTCGGCGCCCCGGCGGAGCAGGTGGCCCCCGGCACCTCGCTGACGCAAGGCAACCTGACCCTCCAGGTGATTCCGTTCGTGAGGCAGGAAAACTACGACGAACTGCTCTGGGCCTGCGACGTGAACTTCGTGCGTGGCGAGGATTCCTGCGTGCGCGCGCACTGGGCCGCGCGGCCCATGGTCTGGCACATCTACCCGCAGGACGACGTGGCGCACCATGTGAAGCTCGATGCGTGGCTCGAGCGATTCAGCCGGTGCGGCGTGTCGCCGGAGGCTGCCCAGGCCATGACCGCCTTTTGCCATGCCTGGAACGGCCATGGCGCCACCCCGCACGCGCCCGACTGGGCGCAGTTCCACGCACAATTGCCGGCTCTCGCTACGGCCATGGACCGCTGGCAGCGGCAATTGCAGCACTTGGGCGACCTCGCGGCAAATCTGGTGGCCTTTTGCGAAAATCGGGTAAAATAACGGGTTGATTTTGATGATGGCGAGCCAAAAAGAGCAACTGCCGGCCGCGCGCCTTCGCCATACCGCATATCGCGAATCGGGGTCATGAGCGCCCCGGATTACTTTTTTCAGGAAGATAGTTCAGATGAAGATCGCACAAGAACTCCGCGTCGGCAACGTGTTCATGATCGGTTCCGACCCGATGGTCGTGCAGAAGGCCGAGTACAACAAGTCGGGCCGTAACGCCGCCGTCGTCAAGATGAAGTACAAGAACCTGCTGACGGACGCCCCGGGCGAGTCGGTGTTCAAGGCTGACGACAAGTTCGAAGTGGTGATGCTGGATCGCCGCGAATGCACCTACTCGTACTTCGCCGACCCGATGTACGTGTTCATGGACACGGACTACAACCAGTTCGAAGTCGAGCAGGACAGCATGGGCGACGCGCTGAACTACCTCGAAGACGGCATGAACGTGGAAGTGGTGTTCTACAACGAGAAGGCCATCTCGGTGGACATGCCGACCACGCTGGTCCGCGAGATCATCTACACGGAACCGGCCGTCAAGGGCGACACGTCGTCGGGCAAGGTGCTCAAGGGCGCCAAGATCAACACCGGGTTCGAGCTGCAAGTGCCGCTGTTCTGCAACATCGGTGACAAGATCGAAATCGACACGCGTACCGGCGAATACCGCAGCCGCGCCAACTAAGGCGTCGCCGCGAGACAGCAAAAAGGGCAGCTTCGGCTGCCCTTTTTGTTTTTGCCCGCCGACGTCGACGTGTCAGGCGATCAGGTCATGCTCGCGCAGCAGGCGCAGTGCGGCACGATAGTCGGCATCCTGTTGCAGTTTGTTCCAGTCCAGCGGACGCTTGCGACCGAACAGCTTGCGGATGCGGCGTTGCGACACCTTGTCGCCCTTCAGATCGTCCAGTTCCTTCAGCAACTGGTCGGCGCGCTCCGGATGGTTGCAGATCAGCACCATGTCGCAGCCCGCATCGAGCGCGGCTCGCGCGCCCTGGGTCACCGTGCCGGCCACGCTGGCGCCTTCCATGCTCAGGTCGTCGCTGAAGATCACGCCCTCGAAGCCGAGTCGCGTACGCAGTACATCCTGAAGCCAGAACGGCGAGAAGCCGGCCGGGTTCGGGTCGACCTTCGGATAGATCACGTGCGCGGGCATCACGGACGCCAGCGCATTGCCCATCCAGTCATACGGACGCGCGTCGAGGGCCAGAATCTCTTCGACGTCACGCTCGTCGACCGGCACGGCCACGTGCGAATCAGCTTCGACGAAGCCATGACCCGGGAAATGCTTGCCACAGTTGCTCATGCCAGCCAGCAGCAGGCCGTGCGTGAGATGGTTGGCCAGCATCGTCACCACGCGTGGATCGGCGTGGAACGCGCGGTCGCCGATCACGGCGCTGCGGCCATGGTCGAGATCGAGCACCGGCGTGAAGCTCAGGTCGATGTCGCACGCGCGCAGTTCGGCGGCCAGCACGTAGCCGCACGCGATGGCGACCTTGGTGGCCGTCATCACATCGCGATCCCACAATTCGCCGAGTTTTGCCATCGCCGGCAGGTGCGTGAAGCCATCGGTCTTGGCGCGCTGCACGCGGCCGCCTTCATGATCGATGCAGATCAGCACGTCCTCGCGCACCGCGCGAATCGCCCGCGTCAACGCGGTCAACTGGGCGCGCGACTCGAAATTCCGTGCGAACAGGATCACGCCGCCCGTCAGCGGATGGGCGATGCGACGCATGTCCTCGGCGTCGAGCTGCTTGCCAACCACGTCGAGCACCACCGGGCCCGGATGCTTGCCGGAAACTTTCTTGATCATAGGAATATCTTGAATTCAGGCTGCGTAGGTTCAGGATGCGGTGTCGGCCGGCTGGCCGCCCCGCTCCGCGATGGCGAACGCCACCGCGTACTCGTGTTCGTCACTGACACTGACCCGGATGGTCAGCCCGCGTTCCTGCACCCAGTCGGCCAGCTCACCGGTGCATTGCGGCGTGGGCTCGCCCGACGGCAGGTTCAGCAGTTCCATGGCGCGCCACGTCATCGGCCAGCGCATCCCCAGGCCGATGGCCTTCGAGAACGCCTCCTTGGCCGCGAAGCGCGTGGCCAGGAAGGCCAGCCCGCGCTTCTCCGAGCGCGCCTTGCGCGCGTGATAGACCTTCAGCTCACGCGGGCCGAGCACCTTCTCCGCGAAACGGCCGCGCGTGCGCTCCATCACGCCCTGCACGCGATCGATCTGGATAATGTCGGTGCCGATGCCGTAGATCACGCCGCCTGTCCCGGCACGGGATAGCGGGTGCCCAGGCGCGCGGCCACCATGATGGCCTTCATCTCGCGCACCGCGTTCTGCCAACCGACGAACACCGCATGCGCAACGATCGCATGGCCGATGTTCAGCTCCTTGATGCCGGGCAGTGCCGCGATCTGTTGCACATTGGTGTAATGCAGGCCGTGGCCGGCATTGACGACGAGGCCGTGGCGGATGCCTGCGTCCACGCCTTCGGACACACGACGAAATTCCGCCGCCTGCTCCTCGGGCGTATGGGCGTCGGCGTAGCGGCCGGTGTGGATCTCGATGACCGGCGCCTTGCACGCGGCAGCGGCCGCGATCTGGTCCGGATCAGGATCGATAAACAGCGAAACGCGGATGCCCGCATCCGCCAGTTGCCGGCAGGCAGCGCTGACCTGCTCGAAATGGCCGGCGACGTCGAGACCGCCTTCGGTAGTCACTTCCTCGCGCTTCTCAGGTACGAGGCAGACGTCCTGCGGACGGATTTCGCAGGCGATATCGAGCATTTCGCGTGTGATTGCGCACTCCAGGTTCATCCGGGTGGCGAGCTTCGGGCGCAGTGCGCGCACGTCCGCGTCGCGGATATGGCGGCGATCCTCGCGCAGGTGCAGCGTAATCACGTCTGCGCCGGCGATTTCCGCCTGGAGGGCGGCCTCGATCGGGTCAGGGTAGGCGGTGCCGCGCGCATTCCGCAGCGTGGCCACGTGGTCGATGTTGACGCCAAGGTCGATGACGCCGGGATTCGCGTGAAAAATCATGGCTTTACAGAAATTGCAGGTCGATAAGGATTTGCCGCGTTTTCAGCGGCGCACCCTGCAGATAATAATGCAGCAGGAAACGCATCAGGGCGCGGCTTTGTGTGGCGGTCTGGGCGCGGCCGTAGTCGTCCCGCCCCATGTCCAGCAAGGTCTGGCCGGACACCACGGGCCAACTCGACGGATCGCTCGGCTGCGCGCGGCGCACGCCGCGTTCGGGGTGATACACGTAGTCGAGGCCCGGTTGCACCGGCTCCCCGGTGCTCACGCACTGGTCGAACGCCACCGCGAACCCGGTCTCCTGCAGCAACACGCGCTCGAAGCTGCGTAGCACCAGACTGGCCGGCTCACCATGCGCGAGCCGCGTCAGCGTGATCATGTAGTGCTTGAACAGCGCCGGATGTGCATCCTCGCGCGGGCAGAAGCGCAATAGCAATTCGTTGAGATAGAAGCCCGATAGCAGCGCATCGCCGGCCAGCGGCAGCATGCCGCCCATGTATTCGGCCTTAGTCAGCGTCTTGACCTCGCCGCGGCCGGTCCAGGAGAGCGAAATCGGATGGAAGTGCTGAAGCACCGAGCGCAGCGCCGAATGCGGCCGCTTGGCGCCCTTCGCCACCATGGCCATGCGGCCGTGGTCGCGCGTGAAGACGTCCAGAATGAGACTGGTCTCACGATAGGGATAGGCGTGGAGCACGAAGCCGGACTCGTTGGTCACGCGCAGCTCGGTGCGCGCGGGCACGATCCGCATGGCCCGGTCCATCATCTCGCGGCCGGCGGCCACGGCCGGGGACAGCCCGGTACCGCCCTGCACTTCCAGCAGTTCGGCGGCCTCCTCGGCGATGGGATCGGCGCTCCGCGCGCGCCTGGGCGCGGCTCGGGGCGCGTCAGGCATCTTGCTCACTCGTAGCCGTAGGCCCGCAGTCCGGCTTCGTTGTCGGCCCAGCCGCTCTTGACCTTGATCCACATCTCCAGGTAGACCTTGCCGTCGAACAGCTTCTCCATGTCGAGGCGCGCCTCGGTGGAGATCTGCTTGAGCTTGGCCCCCTTGTTGCCGATGATCATGGCCTTGTGCGCGTCGCGCTCGACCAGGATCGTCGCAAACACGCGGCGCAGCCGACCTTCGGTCTCGAACTTGTCGATGATCACGGTGCTCGTGTACGGCAGCTCATCGCCAGTCCAGCGGAAGACCTTCTCGCGGATGATTTCCGAGGCCAGGAAGCGCTCGCTGCGGTCGGTCATCGCATCGGCGTCGTACATCGGCTCGCCTTCGAGCAGGTACGGACGGATGATGGCCAGCAGCCGCGTGATGTGATCGTGCGTCTTCGCCGACATCGGCACCACTTCCCGGAACGGGAACAGCTGTCCCATCTTTTCCAGGAACGGCATCATCACCTCGGCGCGGTTCTCGCCCAGGCGATCGAGCTTGTTGGTGACCAGCAGCACCGGCACGTTCTTCGGCAGCAACGACAGCACCTTCTCGTCATCGGCGCTGAAATAGCCGGCTTCCACGACGAACAGCACCAGATCCACCGTAGACAGCGTGGACGTGACTGCGCGGTTCAGCGAGCGGTTCAGCGCGCTGGCGTGGCGGGTCTGGAAGCCTGGCGTATCGACGAAAACGAACTGCGCGTCATCGGTGGTCTGGATACCGACGATGCGATGGCGCGTGGTTTGCGCCTTGCGGGACGTGATGCTGACCTTCTGGCCGACAAGTGCATTCATCAACGTGGACTTGCCCACGTTGGGGCGGCCAACAATGGCCACCGTGCCGCAGCGGAACGCCTTGGCATCCGAGGGTGCCTGGGCGTCCTGCTGCGGAGGGGTAGATTCGGTCATTCCTTCAACCTGAGAGACAACTGGGGATCCGGTGGCACCGGCTGCTTGCGGGTCTTGCCCGTGCGCTCGGCCCGGCTGCGCTTGAGCAGCTGGGGCACGAGCTTCTGCACCTCATCCAGCGCGAGCTTGGCCGCCGCCTGCTCGGCCGCACGGCGCGAGGCGCCGGTGCCGAACACGCGCACCTCCAGTTTAGGCACGGTGCATTCGACTTCAAACTGCTGGCTGTGTGCGGCACCGTGTGTGGCGATGACGTTGTACTGCGGCAGGGCGATCTTGTGGCCCTGCAGATACTCCTGGAGCAGGGTCTTGGCGTCCTTCCCCAGCGTACGGGGGTCCACCTGCTCCAGAATGGGGATATACAGCTTGCGGATCAGCGCCCGCGCGGCGTCAAAGCCGGCATCGAGGAACACTGCCCCGACAATGGCCTCCAGCGCATCCGCCAGAATCGACGGACGGCGGAAGCCGCCGCTCTTCAACTCGCCCTCGCCCAGGCGCAGGGCGTCGGAAAGCTGGAGCATCTGGGCGATCTCGTACAGCGCCTGCTGCTTGACCAGGTTGGCGCGCACGCGGGAAAGATCACCCTCATCGAGCTTGCCGAACATGCCGTAGAGCATGTCGGCCACGGCGCAGTTCAGCACCGAGTCGCCCAGGAATTCCAGGCGCTCGTTGTGATGGGCGCTATGACTGCGATGGGTGAGCGCCTGCTGCAGCAATTCGGGCTTGCTGAATCGGTAGCCGAGACGTTGCTGCAAGGCGTCGAGGATCATGTCGTTACTGCGTTCCCGAATAGGTAATCAATAGACTCATCGGACCATAGACGGGAATCTCGGTCCGGTACGAAAAACCAATGCTGCGTATCCTGCCGGCTTCGTCCTCGATCACGTCGAGATCGTCGCCCTTGAGCGCCTCGATGCGATCGATCTGGGCCTGCTTGTCGAAGTTGGCCGCCACATCCTTGCGGTTGACCGACCGATCCTTCGCGTAATTCACTGCCCGCTTGACCGAGAAGTACTCGAGCATGCTGGGAATCGCCTTTACCGCCGGCAGCACCACCGCAATCACGATAATGATGACGATCAGCAACGACCCCAACGAAAATCCACGTGATCTTTCAAGCACACCCACGCGGATATTTCCCCTCTTCCCCGAAAAACCCAACTTCTGACCCATTTTGCGCTTCCCTCGTTTTTTGAGTGTATTTGCGCTGCGCGAGGCGTCCGACCGTTACTTGAACGACCCCACGCGCCCAAAATTGCCGAGGTTCATCCAGATCACGAACGCCTTGCCTACGACGTTCTTGTCCGGGACGAAGCCCCAGTAACGTGAATCCAGGCTGTTGTCACGGTTGTCGCCCATGACGAAATAGTGCCCTTCCGGCACTTTACACGTCAGCCCCTGCTGATTGTAAGTGCAGTTCTCGCGGAACGGGAAATCGGGATCCGCGCCCGCCACGAACGCCGGACGGTCGGCATCGTTCAGGATGCCATGCGCCACGCCGCCCGGCAGCGTCTCGGTGAAATGCTTCGAATAGGACAGCCGCTCCTCGTCGAGGTAGTCGGGCAAGGCGCTGTACTCGGCCGGCTTGCCGTTCACGGTCAGCTTCTTGTTCTCATAGCGCACCATGTCGCCGGGCACCCCTACCACGCGCTTGATGTAGTCGAGCGACTCGTCCTTCGGGTAGCGGAACACCATTACGTCACCGCGCTGCGGCGTGCCAACGTCGAGGACCTTCTTGTTCACCACCGGCAGGCGGATGCCGTAGTCGTACTTGTTGACGAGGATGAAGTCGCCGATCAGCAGCGTCGGGATCATCGAGCCGGACGGGATCTTGAAGGGCTCCACCACGAAGGAGCGAAGCACGAACACCGCCAGGATGACCGGGAAGAAGCTCGCCGAGTACTCGAGCCACCACGGCTGGCGCAGCTTTTCCTCGGCCAGCCGGGCGCGCGAGGCGTCCAGCTCGGTGCTACCGTGCACCGCCTGCATGTCGCCGCGGCGCGCGTCGAACTCGGCCAGGGCCAGATGCGCCACGCTACGGCGCTGGCGCTCGAAGACCAGCTTGTCGGCAACCCAGGCAATGCCTGTAATGACCACCAGCACAAAAAGGATCAGTGCAAAATTCATGACGGCTTGGCGTTGATTTTTTAGAAGATCGTCTTGTCACCCAGCCAGCGGACTTGGCGCTGGCCTGCGGCTTACTTGTCGTCCACCTGCAGGATCGCCAGGAAAGCCTCCTGCGGGATCTCCACGGTGCCCACCTGCTTCATGCGCTTCTTGCCCGCCTTCTGCTTCTCCAGCAGCTTCTTCTTCCGCGAGATGTCGCCGCCGTAGCACTTGGCCAGCACGTTCTTGCGGAGCGCCTTCACGTTCTCGCGGGCGATGATGTTCGCCCCGATCGCCGCCTGGATGGCCACGTCGTACATCTGGCGCGGGATGATTTCGCGCATCTTGGCAGCCACCTCGCGCCCGCGATATTGCGAGTTCGAGCGGTGCACGATCACGGACAGCGCGTCGACCTTGTCGCTGTTGATCAGGATGTCCACCTTCACCACGTCCGATGGGCGATATTCCTTGAACTCGTAATCCATCGACGCATAGCCGCGCGACACCGACTTCAGCCGATCGAAGAAGTCCATCACGATCTCGGCCATCGGGATCTCGTAGGTCAGCTGCACCTGCTTGCCGTGGTAGCTCATGTTGATCTGCGAGCCGCGCTTCTGCGTGCAAAGCGTGATCACGGAGCCAACGTAGTCCTGCGGCATGTACAGGTTGACCGTGACGATCGGTTCCAGGATCGCCTCGATCCGACTCGGATCGGGCATCTTGGCCGGATTTTCCACGGTCAGCACCGTGCCGTCGCGCATCTGCACCTGGTAGACCACCGTCGGCGCGGTGGTGATCAGGTCCATGTCGAACTCGCGCTCGAGGCGTTCCTGCACGATTTCCATGTGCAGCAGGCCCAGGAAGCCGCAGCGGAAGCCGAAGCCCAGCGCCTGGGACACTTCCGGCTCGTATTGCAGCGAGGCGTCGTTCAGGCGCAGCTTCTCGAGCGATTCGCGCAACGCCTCGTACTGGTTCGATTCCACCGGATACAGGCCGGCGAACACCTGTGGCTTGACTTCCTTGAAGCCCGGCAGCGGCTCGGTCGCCTTGCGCGCCATGGTGGTAATGGTATCGCCCACCTTGGCCGCCTTCAGTTCCTTGATGCCCGCGATCACGAAGCCCACCTGCCCCGCAGAGAGCGACTCGCGCGGCATCGACTTCGGCGAGAACACGCCCACCTGCTCCACCAGATGCTGCGCGCCCGTGGCCATCAGCAGGACCTTGTCCTTCGGGCGCAGCGTCCCATTGACCACGCGCACCAGCATGACCACGCCGACGTAATTGTCGAACCAGGAGTCGATGATCAGCGCCTGCAGCGGGGCCGCGGGGTCGCCCTTGGGCGGCGGCACCTTGGCAATCATCGCCTCGATCACGTCTTCCACGCCCTGGCCGGTCTTGGCCGAGCACGGCGTGGCGTCGTGGGCGTCAATGCCGATCACGTCCTCGATTTCCTGGATCGCATTGGCGGGGTCCGCCTGCGGCAGGTCGATCTTGTTGAGCACGGGCACCACTTCCACGCCCAGTTCGATGGCCGTGTAGCAGTTGGCCACAGTCTGGGCTTCCACGCCCTGCGAGGCATCCACCACCAGCAGCGCGCCTTCGCAGGCGGACAGCGAGCGGCTGACTTCGTAGCTGAAGTCCACGTGCCCCGGGGTGTCGATCAGGTTGAGGTTGTAGACCTGGCCATCGCGCGCCTTGTAGCTAAGCGCCGCGGTCTGGGCCTTGATGGTGATGCCGCGCTCCTTCTCGATGTCCATCGAGTCGAGCACCTGCGCTTCCATCTCGCGATCGGACAGCCCGCCACACCGTTGAATGATTCGGTCGGCCAGGGTCGATTTCCCATGGTCGATGTGGGCAATGATCGAGAAATTACGAATGTGGTCCATCTAGCGTTCTGGGGAGCGCCGGCGCGCCAGGTGGGACGGGGGCGCGGGAGCATAAATAAGGTGGGGCGCAATGCGTGCGCCAATCCGCGATTTTACCGGATTTTCAAGGACTTCCGGCGCGGTAAATGGTGTCGGAACCGTGATCGGCACTTTCCGTGCAGGCGCCCGAAAATGGCGTATCGCGCACCTGAAAACACATCGCGCCGGACATCGAGTCCGGCGCGATGGGTGGTTCTGGCCAGGGGACTCCCCCGGACCGTCTTACCGCGCCTGACTCGGGCGCAGCGTCAGCACTTGGGTAGCGTCGCCACGGCGCACGAACACGGCCGCCATCTTGTTCTTGTCCAGCGCCTTCACCATGTCGTTGAACTGGCGCGCGTTGGTCACGTCGGCGTCGCCCAGGCGCAGGATGATGTCGCCCGGACGGATGCCGGCACGTGCCGCCGGGCCGTCTGCCGCCTCCACTTCCACGCCGGACTTGATCTTCAGCTCCTTGAGCTTGGTCTCGGCTATGTCGGTGACGATCATCCCCAGCGCGTTCGGCTTGGCGGCCGGCGCGGCTTCGTCCGCGCTACCGCCCCGCTTGTCGCCCCGGCGCGCCACGGCACGGGCATTGTCCGGCTCGAGTTCGGTCACCGTCACGGAAACGTCACGCGTCTGCCCCTTGCGCCACACCTGCAGCGGCACACGGGTGCCCGGCTTGGTGTCGCCGACCATGCGCGGCAGGTCCGACGCCTTTTCGATGTCGCGGCCGTTGAACTTCAGGATGATGTCGCCGGCCTCAATGCCAGCCTTCTCGGCCGGTCCGCCCGGCTCCACGCTGCCGACCAGTGCGCCACGCGCACGGCCCAGGCCCAGCGAGTCCGCCACTTCCTTGGTCACATCGCCGATGGCCACGGCGATCCGGCCACGGGTCACCTTGCCGGACGACTTAAGCTGCTCCGACACGCGCATCGCTTCGTCGATCGGAATCGCGAACGAAATGCCCATGTAGCCGCCGCTACGGCTGTAGATCTGCGAATTGATGCCGATCACTTCGCCGCGCAGATTGATCAGCGGCCCGCCCGAATTACCGGGGTTCACGGCCACGTCGGTCTGGATGAACGGCAGGTAGTCGCCCGTGTCGCGGCCCTTGGCCGAAACGATACCGGCGGTCACGCTGTTGTCGAGCCCGAACGGCGAGCCGATGGCGAGCACCCACTCACCCGGGCGGATCTTGTCCGAATCGCCAAGCGGCAGCCGCGGCAGGTTGTTCGCTTCCACCTTGATCAGGGCCACGTCGGTGCGGCGGTCGGAGCCGATCAGCTTGGCCTTGAATTCGCGCTTGTCGGGGAGCGTCACATAGATGGTCTCGGCGTCCGCCACCACGTGGGCGTTGGTCATCACGTAGCCATCCTGGCTGATGATGAAGCCGGACCCTACGCCACGGCTCTGTTCCTCGCCCTGCGGCGGCTGGCCACGGCGCGGCGGGGTCGGCCCACCCGGTGCGCCCGGCATCGGCACGCCGAAGAAGCGACGGAAGAACTCGGCCATCTCGTCGTCTTCGGGCGAATTGCCACCACGCGAGCGGATGCGCTCGGTGGTCCGGATGTTGACGACGGCCGGGCTGGCCTTCTCCACCAGGTCGGTGAAATCGGGCAGGTTGTAGTTCGAGGCAGCCGCCTGGGCATGCCCCACCTGGGCAACAGCCGGACCCAGCACGAGCATGGCAGCCATGACCATGGTTCGCACCAGGGCTGGGGATTTGGAAATCATCGACAACTCCCGGGAGATCAGCGAGAAACGGATGCCTTGCGGGACGTCGGAGCCGATCGACCCCGCAAGGCGGAACTTCAAGCGCTACTGGCCTGCACCAAGCGGCCGGCCCGGGGTTCGCTGCCCCGGCGCCAGCGCGCTCGTGCGCTCAGTGTACCGTCTTGGGCGGGCGGTACTCCACGCCGGCGGCGAACTGCCTGACCGTGGCGGCCGGCACCTCGCCCACCACCGTGATCCAGTAGTCAGCCACGCGGCGCACCACGACCTGCGTGGCGCCGAGCGAAGCCACGCCTTCTCGGCGTGCGCGTTGTTCCGATACGGGTTCGATAAAGATCGACAACCCGGTCAGACCGTCGCTGTAGACGATCTGAAGCACCTCGAAGACCTGCCCCGGCTTGCTGCCCTGGGCGGGCGGGCGCAAATCGCCCAGCGGGCGGCGCACTTCGCGGATCTTCTGGAAACCCTTGAGCGGCGAACCGATGATCCACCCCTCGTCGGCCACATTGGCCGGCTGGTAGGTGACTTCGTAGCGGTTCCACGACTGCGAACTCTTGATGGCGGACAGGATGCGTTGCTTGTCCGACGGCACGCCGATATCGACCTGCGAGAACGCCACCTGCTCGAGCACCTTGCCGCCCTCGCCGATGGTCTGGGCGCGCATCAGCAGACCCGAGCCCTTGTCGGCCCACAGGCGCACCGCGTAGCGCGCGGCGTCGTGCGGTTCGAGCGAGAACACCTCGCACTCGACGCCCGCCACGCGCTCGCCGGGCAGCTTGCGCATGTCGTACAGCTCGAGCACATCGCTCTTGTTGGTGGCGAGCAGCGCCGGGAAGCGGTCCTTCGCCTCCTGTTTCTCCACGACCACGAGCTTGGCTTCCGGAATCAGGCTGTGCACGACGTCGTTCTGGCGCAGCACCTCGCGCGGCTTGCCGTCGAGCGTTTCCAGGCGTTCGTACTCGTTGTGGACGAGATCGCTGTAATGCTGGATTCGCGACGCATGCATGACGCTGCCCCGCTGATAGATCAGCGTGCCGACATAATTCTCGCGCTGGGCGGCACGGTGGATCTTGTTGAGCCACGCCGTGGCGTCGCGTCGGTTCAGCGTATTGTCAGACGGCTGCGCCGTTGCGGCGGCAGCGGTCAGACACAAGGCCAGAAAAAAGGACCTGCGCAGGCCCTTCCTTCTGTGTACGCCCGCTACGTCGGCGAGCGACATTCCTTTATGCATGTCCGGCATTATTCCTGCGAATTTTCCTGTGAGAAGTTTGCGCCATTCGCCACTGTGCGCATGGTCGGCACAAAGGCTTCGGTCGCGACCGACGTGCGATGGGCACGCAGGTATTCGTCAAGGCGCGGATCGCGAATCATCTGGGCGCTGTCAGCGGCCACGGTCACGATCGAACCGGCCTTGGCCGGCGTGGCGGATTGCTCGACGCGGGCCACGACGGCATCGGGCGTACCGATATCACCCGGACCACGCATCTGCGGCACCACAACCCAGCTCACGGCCGCCACAGCGGCGGCGATGGCCGTGCCCGGCATCACGCGGCGCACCCACGACGGGCGCACCAGCAGGCGTTGACGGCCAGCGGCAGCCACGGCGGGCACGAGCACATGGGGCTCGGCTTCCAGGCGTGCGGAGAATCGGGAAAGAAACGCATCGGTCGATCCAGCGTGCGTCAGCTCTTCCGAACGCAGCGTGTCACCGATCAGCTGGTAGACGGTCCAGTCCGTCATGCCGGTGTCGCTCTTCGCGAGACCCAGCACGGCGTCCACTTCGTTCGGCGCCAGCTCGCCATCCATCAAAACGGAGATTTGCTCCGATGCTTCCACTACATGAACCGACTGCTTATGAGCCTGACCCATTTCCCACCCCAAGAAATTCCATTGAACACCGATAAATCCCGTACTGCTGCTTGTCGTTTATCGATGCAGGAATTGGCTGCAACGCTGGCTGCACGACATTCTTCAACTTGCTACCTCTACCACCGCTTGCCCTCGGCTGTTCCCAGCAGGGGGCGCAACTTGTCGGCAATCGCCTCGCGGGCGCGGAAGATCCGTGACCGCACGGTGCCGATCGGGCAACCCATGGCTTCGGCGATTTCCTCATAGCTGAGGCCCTCGATTTCGCGCAGGGTGATGGCGGTACGCAATTCCTCCGGCAGCGCCTCCATCGCGCGGTTGACCGTCTCGGCCACCTGACGCGTGTGGAGCATGGACTCCGGCGTATTGATATCCCTTAGTTGCTCGCCGTCTGCAAAAGTTTCAGCCTCTTCGGCGTCAATATCGCTGGACGCCTCCGGGCGGCGGCCCTGCGTGGCCAGGTAGTTCTTGGCGGTGTTCACGGCGATGCGGTACAGCCACGTGTAGAAGGCGGATTCGCCCCGGAACTGGGGAAGCGCGCGGTATGCCTTGATAAAGGCATCCTGCGCCACATCCTCCACTTCAGCGGGATCGCGGACAAGGCGCGAAATGAGCCGGATGATCTTGCGGTGGTATTTGGCCACCAGCAACTCAAAGGCTCGTTTGTCGCCCTGCTGGACGCGTTCAACTAGAAGCTGATCGGCTTCGCGTTCGCTCACGAATGGTTCACCTGCAGTGTATCTCTTGGTTTTGTCGTCACGACAAACGTTGTATTTTACCTACGAATCGGGACCCACCGGGTGTCGCGAAGCGCATTCTGTGACCGCCCGTCCGCATGTTTGGTTCCGCATGCCGAAATGAAGCGGGGCTCGCCGTGGCGAGCCCCGTGATACCCGTCGCGGTCAGACGCGGCGGAAAACAAGCGTACCGTTGGTGCCGCCAAAACCGAAGTTGTTCTTCACGGCCACGTCGATATTCATCTCACGCGCCGTATTCGCCACGTAGTCAAGATCGCATTCCGGATCCTGATTGAAGATGTTGATCGTCGGCGGCGAAAGCTGGTTGTGGATCGCCAGCACGGTGAAAACCGACTCGAGGCCACCGGCACCGCCCAAAAGGTGACCGGTCATCGACTTCGTCGAATTGACCACCATCTTGTAGGCGTGTTCGCCGAAGGCCAGCTTCACGGCGTCGGACTCGTTCTTGTCGCCCAGCGGCGTGGACGTGCCGTGCGCGTTCAGATACTGCACTTCGTCGGCATTGACGCCGGCGTTCTTCAGCGCGGCCACCATGCAACGGCGCGGGCCGTCGGTGTTCGGGGCGGTCATGTGGAACGCGTCGCCGCTCATGCCGAAGCCGATCAGCTCCGCATAGATCCTGGCGCCACGTGCCTTGGCCGACTCGTACTCCTCGAGCATCATCACGCCGGCACCCTCGCCCAGCACGAAACCGTCGCGGTCCTTGTCCCACGGACGCGAGGCCGTAGCCGGGTCGTCGTTGCGGGTGGACAGCGCGCGGGCCGCGGCAAAGCCGCCAATGCCCAGCGGCGAAACCGTCGACTCCGCACCGCCGGCCAGCATCGCGTCGGCGTCGCCAGCCTGGATCAGGCGGGCGGCCAGGCCGATGCTGTGCAGGCCGGTCGTGCAGGCCGTCACGGCCGCGAGGTTCGGGCCCTTCAGGCCGTGGTAGATCGACAAATGGCCCGAGATCATGTTGATGATCGAGCCCGGAACGAAGAACGGCGAAATCCGGCGCGGGCCGCGATTGGCCAGCTCCATCTGCGTATCTTCGATCATCGGCAGTCCGCCGATGCCGGAGCCAACCAGCACGCCGATGCGCTCGGCGTTTTCCTCGGTCACTTCCAGGCCGCTATCCTTCAGCGCCTGGGTACCCGCCGCGATACCGAAATGGATAAACGTATCCATACGGGGGGCTTCCTTCGCCGGAACATAATCCTCGACGTTGAAACCCTTCACTTCGCCAGCAAAATGCACGGCGAGCGCGGAGTGATCGAATTTGGTAATGGTGGCGATGCCGGACTTGCCGGCAACCAGGTTGGCCCAGCCTTCGGCAACCGTGTTTCCGACCGGAGACACAAGGCCAAGCCCAGTGACGACGACGCGACGACGGCTCACTATGATTTCCTACGAGTGCGTGAAGCGGAATTGGATTGATTCAGGATCTCGCCGATCGGGCCGTTAGTCATTGCATGCGGCGCGCAATACGGTTTGAGATCATTCCGATTCTGCTTCTTCGAACAGACGAAAGCCACAGAAAACAACCGGACAGGACCGTGACGGCCCCACCCTTGTGCCTTCTGTGGCTCGGAATACGAAGACGACGGCTTAGGCCTTGACGTGCGCGGTGGCGTAGTCGATGGCCTGTTGCACGGTCGTGATCTTTTCGGCTTCCTCATCAGGAATTTCCATGCCGAATTCATCTTCCAACGCCATCACGAGTTCAACCGTGTCCAGCGAGTCCGCGCCGAGATCGTTCACGAACGACGATTCGTTCTTGATGTCTGCCTCGGCCACGCCAAGCTGTTCAGCCACGATTTTCTTGACGCGTTGTTCGATATTGTCCATGTAACCCTCCAGGGAAGTTCGACAAAAAGTGGGCGCATTTTAGCAGGTTTGGACCACAAAAAATCCGCCTGCCATCTATTGCAAGAATCGCGCCCGTTCGGTTTGAAAAACAACTGCTTCGCCCGCCATCTTTCGGCTTCTTCGCCGAAATGTACGTCGGGTAATGCAATCAATTCATGTACATGCCGCCGTTCACGTGCAGCGTGGTGCCCGTGATGTAGGCGGCCTGCGGACCGGCCAGGAACGCCACCGCATGCGCGATGTCTTCCGGCTGGCCGAGTCGTCCCAGCGGGATCTGGGTCTTCAGCGCCGTATGCTGCTCGTCCGACAGGACCTTGGTCATGTCGGTGTCGATGAAGCCCGGCGCCACGCAGTTCACGGTGACGTTGCGGCTGCCGATCTCGCGCGCCAGCGCGCGGGCCATACCCTCCACGCCGGCCTTGGCCGCCGCGTAGTTCATCTGGCCCGGGTTGCCCGTGGAGCCCACCACCGAGGTGATGTTGATGATGCGGCCGGTGCGGGCCTTCATCATCGGGCGCAGCACGGCGCGCGACAGGCGGAACACTGCCGTCAGGTTCGTGTCGATGACGCTCGTCCAGTCATCGTCCTTCATGCGCATGGCCAGCTGGTCCTGGGTAATGCCGGCATTGTTCACCAGCACGGCCAGGCCGCCGTGGGCCTTCACGATCTCTTCGATCACGGCTTCGCAGCGTGCGGCGTCGTTCACATTCAACACCACGCCGCGGCCCTGCAGGCCCTCGGCCGTCAGGTATTCGCCGATGGCAGCCGCGCCGGACTCGCTCGTGGCGGTGCCGATCACGGTGGCGCCCTGACGCGCCAGTTCCAGGGCGATGGCCCGGCCAATGCCGCGCGACGCACCCGTCACCAGGGCGACCTGATTTTCCAGAGTCTTGCTCATGTTGCGATGTTCCTTGGCTTACTTCAGCAGCGCCAGCGTGTCTTGCAGCGATGCGGGGTCGAAGATCGCGCCGCCGACGAGGTTGCCGTCGATGCGCTTGGTCATGCCGGCCAGCACCTTGCCGGGGCCGCATTCGATCACATGGGTCACGCCTTCGGCGGCCATCTTCTGCACGCACTCTACCCAGCGTACCGGGGCGGCGGCCTGGCGCACCAAGGCGTCCTTGATCTGGGCCGGGTCGTTGGCGATGGCCACGTCCACGTTATTGATGACCGGGATCGACGGCGCCGAGAACGCCAGCCCTGCCATGCGCTCCTTGAGGCGGTCCGAGGCGGGCTTCAGCAGCGACGAATGGAACGGCGCCGAGACTGGCAGCGGCAGCGCGCGCTTGGCGCCCTTGGCCTTGGCAATCTCGCAGGCCTTTTCCACGGCGGCCTTGTGGCCGGCGATCACCACCTGCGAAGGGGCGTTGAAGTTGACGGCCTCGACCACGCCGGCGACGGACGCCTCGGCACAAGCCGCGCGCACGTCGTCATCGGACAGGCCGAGAATGGCGGCCATGCCGCCCTGGCCCACCGGCACGGCTTCCTGCATCGCCTGTGCGCGGAAGCGCACCAGCGGCACCGCATCGGCGAACGGGATCACGCCTGCAGCCACCAGCGCCGAGTACTCGCCCAGGCTGTGGCCAGCCACCAGGGCCGGGGCCGGGCCGCCGGCGTCCAGCCAGGCGCGGTACACGGCCACGGCGGCGGTCAGCATCACCGGCTGGGTGTTGGTCGTCAGGTTCAGTTCTTCCGCCGGACCTTCCGCGATCAGGCGGCCGATGTCCTGGCCCAGCGCGGTGGAGGCTTCCTCCAGCGTGGCGCGGACCACCGGGTTGTCGGCGAACGCGTTGAGCATGCCGACCGATTGCGAGCCCTGGCCAGGGAAAACGAATGCGAATTTCATCGGGAATCCAGTCTTAACGATTCAGACGAGCGTGTCGGGGCGCACGCGCCCTCTCAGGCACGCCGCGCCGGACCGCATCTTACATGCGCAGCAGCACCGCGCCCCAGGTGAAGCCGCCGCCAACGCCTTCCAGCATCACGGTCTGGCCCGGGCGGATGCGGCCGTCGCGTACGGCCACGTCGAGTGCCAGCGGGATCGACGCCGCCGACGTATTGCCATGCTCGTGCACCGTGGCGATCATCCGCTCGGCCGGCAGGCCCAGCTTGCGCGCCGTGCCCTGCATGATGCGGATATTGGCCTGGTGCGGCACCAGCCAGTCGATTTCATCCGACTGGATCTCGGCCGCAGCCATGGCCTCGCGCGCCACTTTGTCCAGCACGTTCACGGCCAGCTTGAACACCGCCTGGCCGTCCATGTGCAGGAAGGCATTGCCGGTGATGGCGCCGCCCGAGACATTGCCCGGCACACAGAGGATGTCCACGTGGCTGCCATCGGCATGCATGGCCGACGACAGGATGCCCGGCTCGTCCGAGGCGGTCAGCACCACGGCGCCGGCGCCGTCGCCGAACAGCACGCAGGTCGTGCGGTCGTTGAAATCGAGGATGCGGGAGAACACTTCGGTGCCGATCACCAGCACGTTCTTGTGGGAGCCGCTGCGGATGAACTTGTCCGCCGTGGAGAGCGCGTAGACGAAGCCCGAGCACACGGCCTGCATGTCGAAGGCCGCACAATGGTTCGTAAGGCCGAGCTTCTGCTGCACCAGGCAGGCGGTGCTCGGGAACACGAAGTCGGGCGTGGAGGTGGCCACGATGATCAGGTCGATGTCCTGGCGCTCGATGCCGGCCGCCTTGATCGCCTGCTCGGCCGCCTGCACGGCCAGGTCGCTGGCCGTGACGTCCGGCTCGGCCCAGTGCCGCGCCGAAATGCCGCTGCGCGAGACGATCCACTCGTCGCTGGTTTCGATGCCACGCTCGGCCAGCTGTGCTGCCAGCTCTTGATTGGTGACACGCCGCGGGGGCAGGTAGCTCCCGGTACCGATGATTTTTGCGAACTTGGTCATGTCTGTCGGATCGTGATGCTCACCCGGGCCGCCCTTGGACAGCCGCCACGGCCCCCGCCACTCAGGGGGCACGAAGCTTCAGGCGGCATGGGTATCGGGATGTGGGTCCGGTGCGTCGGTCTCCGGGCCGCCGGTCGCGGGCGCCGCGGCGCCGGACTTGTTGGCGAAGACCCTTGCTATACGTTCGATTACGCCGTTTCTGGCCGCATCATACCCGCGTTTGATCGCCCATTCAAAAGAGTGGGCGTCGGCGGAACCGTGACTCTTGATCACCAGCCCGCGCAGGCCCAGCAGCGAGGCGCCGTTGTAGCGCGCAGGGTCCAGCCGGCGCGCCAGGCGCGACAGCACGGGCATGGCCACGGCGGCCAGCAGCTTGGTGAACCAGGAGCGCGTGAACTCTTCCTTGATCATGCCGCCGATCATCTTGGCCAGGCCCTCGGTGCTCTTGAGCGCCACATTGCCGACGAAGCCGTCGCAGACCACGATGTCCGTCGTGCCCTTGAAGATGTCGTTGCCTTCCACGTTGCCGTAGAAATTCAGCTCGGAAGCGCGCAGCAACTCGCCGGCGGCCTTGACCACCTCGTTGCCCTTGATCACTTCCTCGCCGATATTGAGCAGGCCCACCGTGGGGTGATCCTTGTGATCCACCACGGACACCATGGCCTCCGCCATGCGGGCGAACTGGAGCAGGTGCCCCGGCTCGCAGTCGGCGTTGGCGCCCAGGTCGAGCACCGTGGTGCCCCAGCCCTGCTCATTGGGAATGGTCGTAGCGATGGCTGGCCGCTCGATGCCCTCGAGCGTCTTCAGCACATAGCGCGACACGGCCATCAGCGCGCCGGTGTTGCCGGCGGAGATGAGCGCGTCGGCGCGGCCTTCCTTGACCTGCGTGGCCGCCACGCGCATCGAAGAGTCCTTCTTCTTGCGCAGCGCCACTTCCACCGGGTCATCCATCGTGATGACCTCGGTTGCCGCCACCACGGTGACGCGCGGATGATCGGTGGCATGCAGCTTCTTGAGCTGCGCGCCGATGGCGTCGGGCAAGCCGACGAGGATCATCTCGGCGTCATCGTGACGGGAAAGAAAACTGATCGCCGCCGGCACGGTCACGGACACTCCGTGATCGCCGCCCATGCAGTCGATAGCGAGCTTGATCGTCATTGTTTCCAGATACGGAATGCGCACCGGCATCCGCCGCCTCGGTTTGCGGGGACGCAACCAGCCGGACGCGCGGATACGTTGCCGGGTGGGCGCCGAGCGCCCAACAAAAAAGCGGCAACGAGCTTGCCGCTTTCCTGTTTTACACCTGACAACGTGCGCGAGCGAGACACAGGGTCACGCCAGACGACCTGGTCAGTCGTTCTTGGTCTTGATGACCTTGCGGCCACGGTAGTAGCCGTTCGGGCTCACGTGGTGACGCAGGTGGGTCTCGCCCGTGGTCGGCTCAACGGCCAGGGGTGCGACCGACAGATGGTCGTGCGAACGATGCATGCCGCGCTTGGACGGCGACTTCTTGTTCTGTTGAACTGCCATGATGACTCCTTCGAGAATTTTCCGATATTAACACACGCATCCTGCGCGAGGCGTAGCCGGGGCCCGGCCGGATGCTTGACCTGCTACCCGAGGACGGGTGCGCCGGCCGCTCTGTTGCGGCGTCAGTGCTTCGTCTTCAGGCCGGCCAGCGCCGCAAAGGGCGATGGCCGCTTTTCCTCTTCGGGCGGAGCCTCAGGCTCCACCTCACCGTCCGCGCCGGTCACGAGCGACTCGTGCACGGCCGGACAGACCATATGCTTGGGTGCCGACGGCAACGCCAGCAGCACCTCGTCTTCCATCAGTTCCAGCGGCGAAAACTTCTTCGACCCGACGATCACGTCGACGTCGTCGTCATCCATGGGTGCCGAATCCGCCGCTTCTTCGCTGGCCATGACCTCGAAGCGCATCGACGTGTCGATCGGCTCCGGGTAGACCTGCAGGCAGCGCTGGCAATCGAGCCAGACCCGGCCTTGCATGGTCACGTCGACGAACAGCCGCTGCGACACCGCTGCGCCAACTTCCACAGCTTCCTCGCGCATGAAGCCGGTGAGCGTGTAGTGAAACGTCTCGTCCGGTGCCGATGCTGGCGCATCCGCGGCCGTCTCGGCTAAGATGCGCGGCAAATCGCGCGTCGCCACGTCGCCCGCCACGCTGCCACCCTTGCGGCAGAAGGCGAACAGATCGGTTTCGCGCAGATCGAATGCCGCGGCGGACGCCGCTGGCTGGGTCGGCTGACTCATGTACGCTGAATCGCTGGAAAAATGCCTTGTTTGCCACACCTGGGACGATCCACGCCATCGAGGGCGGATACGCCTGCCGCGATGGCTTCCGATCACGGCCGGGCACGAATGTGCCTGTGTGGCTAAACGCGCGATTATAAGCTGAAAAACGGGAGCCGGTCAAAGTATACAACCGACCATTCCCCTCTCCTTCCGACGCTACCTCTATATATATGTCGTCCTCCGCTATCCACCCGCCCCTGATCCTCGGGTCGAGTTCTCCATACCGGCGCGAACTGCTCGCGCGGCTGCGCATTCCGTTCGACGTGGCCGTGCCAGACATCGACGAAACCCCGCTGGCCGGCGAGGCACCTGAAGCCACGGCCCTGCGCCTCTCGCGCCGCAAGGCCGAGGCGATCGCCGCGCGCCACCCCGGCGCGCTGGTTATCGGCTCGGACCAGGTCTGCACACTCGACGGCGCCCAGATCGGCAAACCCGGCAGCCACGAGAAGGCGCTGGCCCAGTTGCAGCAGATGCGTGGACGAACCGTCACATTTCATTCGGCGCTATGCCTGCTCGACAGCCGCACCGGCGAAGCCCAACTGGCCGATGTGCAGACCCGGGCGACCTTCCGCGACCTGCCCGATGCCGAACTCGACGCCTACCTGCGCCTGGAGACCCCCTACGACTGCGCCGGCAGCGCCAAGGCCGAGGGGCTGGGCATCGCCTTGCTCGCCCGCGTGGAATCGGACGACCCCACCGCGCTGATCGGCCTGCCGCTGATCGCGCTGACCGGCATGCTGCGCGCCGCCGGCTACCCGTTCTTCGGAGCCTGAACGATGGCCGGTACCCTGTTCCTGATCCCCAACACGCTCGGCAAGCGCGACGAATTCGATCCGCTGCCCGATGTCATCCCCGCCGGCGTGCAGCAGATCGCCGCGCGGCTCGACTACCTGGTGGCCGAGAACGCCAAGACGGCGCGCGCCTTTCTGAAGAAGCTGGGCGAAACCAGCCCGCTGGCGCACCCGATCCAACAGATCGAGATCCGCGAACTGAACGTGAATACGCGCGCCGAGGCGCTGGCCGCACTGCTGGACCCGATCGTCGGGGGCCGCGATGGCGGCCTGCTCTCCGAAGCCGGCGTGCCGGCCGTGGCCGACCCCGGCGCGGACCTCGTGCGGCTGGCCCACACGCGCGGCGTGACGGTGCGGCCACTGGTGGGGCCGAGTTCGATCCTGCTGGCGGTGATGGGCTCCGGGCTGAACGGCCAGAGCTTCGCGTTCAACGGCTACCTGCCCGTGGACGCCGACGAGCGCGCGCGCAAGCTGCGGGAACTGGAAGCGCATTCGCGCAAGGCGCGCCAGACGCAGGTCTTTATCGAGACCCCGTACCGCAACGCCGCGCTGCTGGAAGCGCTGCGCCAGCATTGCGCCGGCACCACGATGGTATCGGTGGCCGTCGATCTGACGCTGCCCACCGAAACCATCGTTACGCTGCCGCTGTCGGCCTGGCGGCCGGAGCGGGTTGCCCTGCAAAAGCGGCCGGCGATCTTCTCGCTGCTGGCCGCCTAGTCGTGCTTACCGGAGCGACTGCGCGCCGGTCGACATCATCATGGTCTTCATCGCCGCGCTGCCCATAGCCGCGCCAAACCGCTTGGCCACGCGCTCGGCGATGTTTTCCTTGATCGTGTAGTCGACGATATCCTCGGCCTTGAACAGGTCGCGCGCCACGTAGTCGGTGCTGCCCACGCCATCGGCCAGACCCAGCGCCACGGCGCGCTCGCCGGACCAGAACAGGCCCGAGAACAGGTCCGGATCGTCCTTCAGCCGGTCGCCGCGGCCTTCCTTCACCACGTCGATGAACTGCTGGTGGATCTCCTTGAGCATGGTCTCGGCATAGACCTTCTGGCGCGGCACCTGCGGCGAGAAGGGGTCGAGCATGCCCTTGTTGGCGCCCGCGGTGTACAGCCGGCGCTCCACGCCGAGCTTCTCCATCAGGCCGGTGAAGCCGAAGCCATCCATCAGCACGCCAATCGAGCCGACGATGCTGGCCTTGTCGACATAGATCTTGTCAGCCGCCGCCGCCACGTAGTAACCGCCCGAGGCGCAGATTTCCTCCACCACCACGTAGAACGGCTTGCCCGGATACACGGTGCGCAGGCGCTTGATCTCGTCGTTGATGATGCCCGCCTGCACCGGCGAGCCGCCCGGCGAGTTGATCTTGAGGATCACGCCGGCCGCATTCGTATCGGCGAAGGCGGCCTGCAGCGAGGCATTGATCGATTCCGCGCCGGCCGGCGTGCCCGCCGCGATCTCGCCTTCCAGCGACACCATCGCGGTATGGCGCCCCGTGGTGCTGGCGATACCATCGCCCTTGAAGTCGATCACCGCGTACAGGATCAGCGCCAGGATGCCCAGCCCGACCAGCCGGAAGAAGATCTTCCAGCGCCGCGCCGCGCGCTGCTCGCGCAGCGTGGCCATCAGCACCTTCTCCAGCACGTCGCGCTCCCAGCCGCCGGTGGCGCTGCCAGCGCCCACCGGGGCGGCAGTGCCCTGCCCGCTCAGCCGCGCGCGGCGCTCGTCGGCCTCGCGCCGCGCCGCGTCGTCCCCGGCGCGCAGCTCGTGCTCGAGTGGAAAATCGGCCTGCCGGGCCGTTTCCAGGCGCTGGCTATCGTCGGCCTGTTGTTCGTGTTCGTCTTGCGTTTGACCCGGTTCGACCGGCGGTTTTTGCTGTTCTGTCATGCGATGGACTCGATAAAGTCAGACGGCGGCCCGGCGGATCATTCAGGTGGCGTCGGGCGGGTAAAAAGGCGGTTCGGGGAGCCAGTAGACAGCACCCTCACGTTCCTCGGTCCGGAGCTTGGCCAGCGCGGCGCCCCGGCAAGGGCCGCCCACGCAAAGGCCGGTGTCTGGCGCATAAACCGCGCCATGTGTCGCGCACATCAAGTATAGGCCCGCGCTATCGAAAAACTGCCCCTCCTGCCAGTCCAGCTCCATCGGCACGTGCGCGCACTGGTTCAGGTAGGCGTGCGTAACGCCGTCGAAACGGACCACGAACGCGCCAATCTCGCGCGCTTCCGTGCGCACCAAGAACCGCACGCCGGCGCCGCCATCGACGAGTTCGTCGCTGGCGCACAGGCGGTGCGGCGGCAGGCTGGCCTCAGGCATGCGTGAGCAGCCATTCCTGGAGATCGGCGATCGACGTGGCGCAGTGCACCGGCGCCATCGCGCGCAGCGAATCGGCCGGATGCGCGCCGTAGCAGACGCCCAGCCCGTGCGCGCCGGCGTTGACCGCCATCTGCAGGTCATGGGTGGTATCGCCCACCATGACCGTGCGCGCCACGTCCTGGCCCAGCTCTCGCGTCAGTTCCTGCAGCATGGCCGGGTGCGGCTTGGAGAACGTCTCGTCGGCGCAACGCGTGCCATCGAACAGCTTGCCGAGGCCGGTGGCCGCCAGCGCCCGCTCCAGGCCCACGCGCGTCTTGCCCGTGGCCACGCCGAGGAAGTAGTGCTCACCATGCAGGGCCTCGAGCATCTCGCGCACGCCATCGAACAGCACGAGGTCCGCATCGCGCGTGAGGAAGTGGTAGCGGTAGCGCTCGGCCAGGCGCGGATAGTCGGCCGGGTCGAGCGTGGGCACGGCATAGGACAGCGCGTCCTTCAGCCCAAGCCCGATCACGTGGCTCGCAGCGCTGTCATCCGGCACGGGCAGGCCCAGGTCGCGGCTGGCCAGCTGGATGCATTTGGCGATGGTCGGGGTGGAATCCATAAGGGTTCCATCCCAGTCGAAGACGATCAGGTCGAAGCGCTGCCTGGCCATTGAGGTCCTTGGTCGATGCGGAAAGTGGTGTGGCGGCTGCGGAGGTGGCGATGCGACGCGTCAGTCCGCCGCGCGGTGCTGACGCAATTGTTGCAGAAAATCAACACATTCGGCGGGTAATGGCGCCGAAACGGTCAGCGGCTCGCCCGTGGACGGGTGCGCCAGCGTCATCCGGTGCGCGTGCAGGAACATCCGCTTGATGCCGGGCTTGGCATTGCTGCGTGAAAGTGCCTTGTTGAGCGCAAAATCACCGTACTTCTCATCGCCGACGATCGGGAAGCCGGACGCCTGCAAGTGCACGCGGATCTGGTGCGTGCGGCCGGTCTTCAGTTCGGCCTCGAGCAGGGTGTAGCCCGGGAAGGCCTCCACCTTGTTGAAGATGGTGTGCGCGGTCAGCCCATCGGCCTGCACGCGCACGCGCCGCTCGCCGTCGGGCGTGCTGTATTTATATAGCGAGAGCTTGACGTGCTGCCGCGTGTTCTGGAATTCGCCGGCCACGCACGCGAAGTAGCGCTTGTCCATGCCCGTGCCGCGCATCTGCTCGTGAAGGTGCACCAGCGCCGAACGCTTCTTCGCCAGGATCAGGATGCCGGACGTCTCGCGGTCCAGCCGGTGTACCAGTTCCAGGAACTTCGCCTCGGGCCGCGCGCGGCGCAACTGCTCGATCACCCCGAACGCCACGCCCGAGCCGCCATGGACGGCCACGCCGGCCGGCTTGTCGATAATCAGCAGCCAGGCGTCCTCGAACAGGATTGGGAATTCCGAGGACGGCACGAAAGCATCGGCATCCTGTGACTTTTCCGCCACCCGCATGGGCGGGATCCGGATCACATCACCCAGCTTCAGCCGGTAAGTGGCGTCGATCCGGCCCTTGTTCACGCGTACCTCACCCGAGCGCAATACCCGGTAGATATGGCTCTTGGGCACACCCTTGGAGACCTTCAGCAGGAAGTTGTCGATGCGCTGGCCCTCGGCACTTTCGTCCACCGTGACGTACACCACCTGGAGCGCGCCGGGCGCGACGCGCGGCTCCTTTTCAATTTGATGGCGTAACTCATTCATTTTCAATATAATTTCCCGGCTGTTCCGGCCAAAGACCGGCAGCGCACGACCTGTGTAAGCGATTCTGTGAGCAATATAGGCGCGGGCCCACGTTGGGCTGGCAGGTGGCGAGCCCGATGGGGATTGCCACCAATATCCGCGCAGGATCACGCATTTTACACTTCGGGTTGCCATCAACCCGGCCCGTCTCCCGCATTTTGCGTACCCCGCAGGCGCCAGATGGGCAAATGGTGGAAATCAGCAGCACGCACGCGCCGCGCCGGCGCGCAGGAAGTTGCCCAGAGGCAGCTTCGGCGAGAAACGGCGGGCACGTGGAAACAGAGTGATCCAGGTAGAACAGAATTCAATGTGGATGCCCGACAGGCATCCACATCGGTGAGAGAAGACCGCCCGCACCGGGAACTCGGTGCCGGCCGGCAGGCGAGCCTGCCAACCGACCTGCAATATCGGCTAGTCGTATTACCGGCGCCCGGTCGCAGAACTCCAAGAAGCAGCGGCGCGCCCGCCAGGAGACAGGTCAGGTTGACATTCGGCCCCGCTTGCCGCGTCCGGAAAACTTGCTCTTTGACGCGTCTTGGCCATTCCCGGCCGGCCGCGATGCCGCGAAGCCAGTGCCGTTTGCATTGTGCGTTGCCGCATCGCCCCCGGCCATTCCGGGCATCCGCCGCAAGTCGCTGTATCAGGAGCAGTGCCATGGCGCTCTCCCCGACCCAGCGGACGCCTGCCTAGACGTCGACAGCCTCTCTCTTTCACCCGCGCCCCGCCCGGCCGCGTTGTATTGCGCGCCGGCGACTCCGGCAATTCTCCCGCCCCCGCTCTATTTCCTCGCGTGCTCCATGGATCGTCGCGGACACCTTTCGTGTGACTTCCGCGACACTGGAATGAGGTATTGCGATGAAACGCATGCTGTTCAACGCGACGCAACAGGAAGAATTGCGCGTCGCGATCGTCGATGGTCAGAAACTGATCGATATCGACATCGAAACCGCCGGGCGCGAGCAGCGCAAGGGCAACATCTACAAGGGCGTCATCACCCGCATCGAGCCCTCGCTGGAAGCCTGCTTCGTCAACTACGGCGAAGAGCGCCACGGCTTCCTGCCGTTCAAGGAAGTGGCCCGCGCGTTCTTCAAGGACGGCGTGGACGTGCGCAACGCGCGCATCCAGGACGCCCTGCACGAAGGCCAGGAACTGATCGTCCAGGTCGAGAAGGAAGAGCGCGGCAACAAGGGCGCCGCCCTGACCACCTTTATCTCGCTGGCCGGCCGCTACCTGGTGCTGATGCCGAACAACCCGCGTGGCGGTGGCGTATCGCGCCGCATCGAGGGCGAGGACCGCCAGGAACTGCGCGAGACGATGGGCCAGCTGACCGTACCGGACGGCATGAGCATCATCGCCCGCACCGCCGGCATCGGCCGCGCGGCCGAGGAACTGCAGTGGGACCTGAACTACCTGCTGCAGCTGTGGAAGGCCATCGACGGCGCCGCCGGCGACAACAAGGCCCCGCTGCTGATCTATCTGGAATCGAGCCTGGTCATCCGCGCCATTCGCGACTATTTCCAGCCCGATATCGGCGAGATCCTGATCGATACCGACGAGATCTATGAACAGGCACGCGCTTTCATGAGCGTGGTCATGCCTGACAACATGAACCGCGTGAAGAAGTACCGGGACGACGTGCCCCTGTTCTCGCGGTTCCAGATCGAACACCAGATCGAGTCTGCCTATTCCCGCATGGTGATGCTGCCGTCCGGCGGCGCCATCGTGATCGACCATACCGAAGCCCTGGTTTCCGTTGACGTGAACTCGGCCCGCGCCACCAAGGGCGCGGACATCGAGGAAACGGCGCTGCGCACGAACGTGGAAGCGGCCGACGAGATCGCCCGCCAGCTGCGCCTGCGCGACCTGGGCGGCCTGATCGTGATCGACTTCATCGACATGGAGTCCAGCAAGGCCCAGAAGGACGTGGAAACGCGCCTGAAGGACGCCCTGCGCCACGACCGCGCCCGCGTGCAGATGGGCAAGATCAGCCGCTTCGGCCTGATGGAGCTGTCGCGCCAGCGCCTGCGTCCTTCGCTGTCGGAAGGCTCGCACATCACCTGCCCGCGCTGCAATGGAACAGGTCACATCCGCGATACCGAATCGTCCGCCCTGCAGGTGCTGCGCATCATCCAGGAAGAGGCGATGAAGGAAAACACGGCCGCCATCCACTGCCAGGTGCCGGTGGAAGTGGCCGCTTTCCTGTTGAACGAAAAGCGTCAGGAAATCAACCTGATCGAGCTGCGCTTCAAGGTGAACGTGCTGTTGATCCCGAACAAGCACCTGGAGACGCCGCACTACAAGCTGGAGCGCCTGCGCCACGACGATCCGCGCCTGGAGGAATCCACGGCCAGCTATCGCATGGCCGAGGCCGCCGCCAAGGAACTCGAGGCGGACACGAGCTACAGCAGCCGCAAGAAGGAAGATGCGCGTCCGCGCCAGGAAGCCGCAGTCAAGGGCATTACGCCCGACGCGCCGGCCCCGGTGTCGGTGCCCCGCCCCGAGCGCGCCCCGCGCCCGGAAGCCGCTGCGGCACGGCCGGTACCGGCCACGCAGCCCGTGGCAGCCGGCGGTTTCATCGCCTGGCTGAAGGGCCTGTTCGGCGCACGTCCGGCCGCCGCCCCGGTGGCCGAGCCGGCCAAGCCGGCCGCTGACGCCCAGGCGCGCGGCGACGGTCGTCGCGAACGCGGCCAGCGTGGCGAAGGTCGCGGCGAAGGCCGTGGCCAAGGTCGTGGCGAACGCGGTGAACGTGGCGAACGCGGTGATCGCGAACAACGTGGTGAACGCGGCGAGCGTGGTGAACGCCAGGGCCGTGGCCAACGCGGTGAACGTGGCGAGCGCGGTGAACAACGTGGCGCCGAGCGTGGTGAGCGCGCGGAACGCGGGGATCGTGCAGAACGTGGCGAGCGGACTGAGCGTGGTGAACGCACCGAGCGCACCGAACGTGGTGAGCGTCCGGCACGCGCCCCGCGCGACGGCCAGCAGGCCACGCCGGCCATCGCCCGTCAGCCCGAAGGTGGCGAAGCCCGCCAGGAAGGCAACCGCCGCGAGCGCAACCAGGAACGCCGCGAGCGTCAACGCGAACGTCAACGTGAGCGTGGCGATACCCGCGAGACCGAGGAAGCCCTGAACGCCGAAGGCGCGCCGCAGACCGCATTCGAAGCGGCGCAAGCCGCTCCGGCCGTGGCCGTGGTGGCAGCCGCCGCCGCGACGGAACTGCCGGAAGGCGTGGAAGCCGTGGCGACGGAAGGTGCTGAGGGCGAAGAACGCCGCCGCCGCAACCGTCGTGGCCGTAACCGCTATCGCCGCGAGCGCGAAGATGGTGTGCAAGGCGCCGACGGCGAAAACGGCGAGAATGGCGACGCCAACGACACGTCCAACCTGGCCGAAGTGGCCGCAGGCGTGACCGAGACGGAATTCGCCCCGGTGGCCGCCCAGGCTGCACCGCAAGTCGTGGCCCAGCCGGAACCGGTTGCCGTGGCCCAAGTGGCTGAAGTCCCCCGCGTGGCCCACGTGGCGGAAGTCGCGGAAGTCGCCGAAGTCACCGAAGCCGTGGAAATGCGTGAGACGGTGGAAACCGTGGTCCGTGTGGAACCGGCCGCCTACGCCCAACCGAGCCAACCGGCCCAGCCCGTGAGCCCGGCCCCGGTGGCCGAACCGGTGTTCGCACCGGTCAGCGCCCCCGAAGCCGCGCCGGTCGTGACGCCCGCACCGGTCTACACCGCCCCGGCGGTGGAAGCCCCGGCACCGGCGCCGGTCGAAGCTGCGCCGGTCGTGGCAGCCCCGATCGTGGCCGCCCCGGTTGCCGAGCCGGTCATCGCGACGCCTGCCGTCGCGCCGACCCCGGTGGCAGCACCGGCCGCCGCCCCGCTGCGTGCCGATGCCCTCGAGCCGATGCTGGCTTCGGCCGGCCTCCAGTGGGTGCACACGGACACCGCCAAGCTGCAATCCGCCCAGGCCGCCGCCGCCAACGTGGCACCGGCCCCGCGTGTGCAACGCGAGCGCAAGCCGCTGCCCCCGCTGCCGGAAGGTCCGATGGTCATGGTCGAAACTGACGCTCAGCGCGACCAGCAGCAGCAACAGCAGTAAGGTCGGCCAGCGCAAGCTGGCAGCCCAAAAGGGAAAAGGGACGGCCGAAGCCGTCCCTTTTTTCATGGGGCGCCACATATGATGCGGGCATCACACCGCTGTACTGGCGCCGCCACCGCCCCACTGTGCCCCTGCGAAGTGCACGGTCGCCGCCGGCGCGTCAGCCACCTCGGCTAGAATGGCAGACAGAACCGCCCCGGATGCACACATCGCGCCGGAGAGCGGCGTCGCCACCCCCAGGCCATGACCGACACCGTCATTCCCATCCTCGACCTGCGCGACCATCGCTATCGCTCGATGGTGCCAAGCATTCCGTCCCGCCTCGACACACCCTCGGGCCTCGTGGCGGACACCCGCGGCCGGCCGCTGCACGATCTGCGTATCTCGGTGACGGACCGCTGCAACTTCCGCTGCGTGTATTGCATGCCCAAGGAAGTGTTCGACAAGGACTACACCTTCCTGCCGCACTCCGAGTTGCTGAGCTTCGAGGAGATCGAGCGCACCGCGCGCGTGTTCGTGTCGCAGGGCGTGGAGAAGATCCGGCTGACCGGCGGCGAGCCGCTGCTGCGCAAGAACATCGAAAAACTCGTTGAAATGCTGGCGCGCATCGAGACCGTCTCGGGCAAGCCGCTGGACCTGACGCTGACCACCAACGCGTCGCTGTTGGGACGCAAGGCGCAGTCGCTGCGCGATGCCGGCCTGTCGCGCGTGAGCGTGAGTCTGGACGCTATCGACGACGCCACGTTCCGCAAGATGAACGACGTTGACTTCGCGGTGCGCGACGTTCTGGACGGCATCGAGACTGCCCAGGCCGTCGGCCTGGCGCCGATCAAGGTCAACATGGTGGTCAAGCGCGGCACCAACGACGCCGAGATCGTGCCGATGGCCCGCCATTTCCGCGGCAGCGGCATCATCGTCCGCTACATCGAATTCATGGACGTTGGCGCCAGCAACCACTGGCAAATGGACGAAGTGCTACCTTCGGCCGACGTGGTGCGGCGGATTGACGAAGTATTTCCGCTCGAGGTGATTCCCGCCAACTACTCGGGCGAGACGGCCGAGCGCTGGCGGTATCGCGACGGCGCCGGCGAAATCGGCGTGATCTCTAGCGTGACGCACGCGTTCTGTGGCGATTGCAGCCGCATCCGGCTGTCCACCGAGGGCCGCCTGTACCTGTGCCTGTTCGCCACCGAGGGCTACGACCTGCGCGCGCTGCTGCGCGGCGGCCATAGCGACCTGGAAATCGCCAATGCCATCGCCCAGGTCTGGCAAGGCCGCACCGACAACTATTCCGAGCAGCGGGGCGATCCGGCCGTGCGCCTGGCGCGCGCCGAACGCAAGATCGAGATGTCCTACATTGGCGGCTGACCCGGGCCATCCCGGCCCCCGGCGCCGCCTCACAACTTTCCGAAAGTCATGATCGCACGCGAAGACATCACGGGCCTGATCCTGGCCGGCGGCCGGGGTAGCCGCATGGGTGGCACCGACAAAGGCCTCCAACCGCTGCGCGGCGTGCCGATGGCGATGCACACGCTGATGCGCCTGACACCGCAGACCGGCGCGATGCTGATCAACGCCAATCGCAACCTCGCCGCCTACGAGTCGTTCGGGGTGCCCGTGGTCACCGACTCCGTGCCCGATTTCGCGGGCCCGCTGGCCGGCATGATGGCCGGGCTCGAGCAGTGCAGCACCGGCTGGCTCGTCACGGCGCCGTGCGATACGCCGTTCCTGCCCACCGACCTCGTCGAGCGGCTGGCGCAGGCGATCGAGGCCGAAGGCGCCGAGATGGCGATTCCGGTCACGGTGGATGCCGACGGGCACCGGCAAACCCAGCCGGTGTTCTGCCTGATGCCGGTCACTGCGCTCGATAGCCTGATCGCCTACATCAATGGCGGCGGGCGCAAGATCGAAACCTGGGCGGCCAGCCACCGGCTCGCGGAGGTGCCGTTCTCCGACGCCGACGCGTTCGCCAACATCAATACGCTGGACGAACTACGCACACACGAGGCCCGCTGAGCGCATCGCGCGGGTTAGACTCGGGCATCCGCCTTACCCGCGTTTTCCCCCGCGTTTTCCGCCATTTTTCGCTGTTTTCGCTTCTTTTCGCCGCAGACTGCTCATGCCATCCCTGCAATCCGTCATCTCCTGCCTTTCTGACTACGACCCGACCGCCCTGCCCGTGGCCCAGGCCAACGCGATTATCGGCCAGGTGATCGAGCCGGTGCGCGGCACCGAGCAACTGGCGATTCGCACCGCGCTCGACCGCGTGCTGGCCGAGGACGTGATCTCCTCCATCGACGTGCCCGCTCACGACAACTCGGCGATGGACGGATACGCCTTCCAGAGCGCTGCGCTGGCAGCCGGCGGCGACGTGGTCCTGGAAGTCATCGGCACGGCCTACGCCGGCAATGCGCTCGATGCGGCGCCCACGGCGGGCCAGGCGGTGCGCATCATGACCGGCGCGATCATGCCCGATGGCTGCGACACTGTGGTGCCGCAGGAATTCGTGGATGTGCAGGCGGGCGGCAACCAGATCCGTTTTGCGGCCGATGCCGTGCGCCCCGGTGACAACCGCCGGCTGCGCGGCGAAGACCTGGCCCGCGGTCAGGCGGCACTGGCCGCCGGCCGCATTCTCCAACCGGCGGACCTCGGCCTGCTGGCATCGCTCGGCGTGGCCGAAATCAAGGTCCGGCGCCGGCTGCGCGTGGCGTTTTTCTCCACCGGCGACGAACTGCGCTCGATTGGCGAGCCACTCGACCCCGGCTGCGTCTACGACTCCAACCGCTACACGCTGCACGGCATGCTGCGGCGGCTCAATGTCGAGTTGATCGACATGGGCGTGGTCCGCGACGACCCCGCCGCGCTCGAAGCCGCGTTCCGCAGTGCCTGCGAAAACGCCGATGCGGTGATCACGTCTGGCGGCGTGTCCGTGGGCGAAGCCGACTACACCAAGCAGATCATGGCGCGGCTGGGCGATGTCACTTTCTGGAAGATCGCCATGCGTCCGGGCCGCCCGATGGCATTCGGACGCATTGCATCGAACGGTCGGGAGGCCCTGCTCTTCGGCCTGCCCGGCAACCCCGTGGCCGTGATGGTCACCTTCTACCACTTCGTGCGCGGCGCGTTGCACCGACAGATGGGCGCCAACGTGCCGCCGCTGCCGCTGATGCGCGTGCGCAGCGCGGCAGCCATCCGCAAGAAGCCCGGCCGCACGGAATACCAGCGCGGCATCCTGGCGCCGGCGGCCGATGGCGGCTGGGAAGTCCGTATCACCGGCCAGCAAGGCTCGGGCGTGCTGCGGTCGATGAGCGAGGCCAACTGCTTCATCGTGCTGGGCCACGAGCAGGACGCCGTCGCGGCTGGCGATCTGGTCGAGGTGATGCTGTTCGACGGGCTGATGTAATTCGTTGCAATCCGCCATGCGGAACACCCAGGGCATAGGTGCGCCGCATTGATGAGCGGAATCAATGACCGAATCGGCGGTCGTCGTATGACAGCGCACGTTGCGGTGTCGTTTTTTGTGCGCCCCGCGAGTGACGGACTATGCGTCGCAAGCCCCAGTCGCTACACTTGCAGCACGAAAAATCAACTCCCCAATATCTTGTCTGTCGTCATGAATCAGGAGATCGCGTACCTCCACCCCGTCAAGACCGCGCGCGCACTGGTCCTGGTCTATTTGTGCTTCTCGGTGCCAATCGTGGCGATGGGCCTGTTCGTGGCCTTTATCCGCTATGGCGACCTGCCGGGGATTACGGTTTTCACCGCGCTAATCCTGAATGCACTGATTGGCTTCGGCCTGTTGTGGCTCGGCTGCAAGGCCTACAACTGGGTGGCCGCCCGCTTCGGCGGCATCGAAGTGCACGTGCGCGAACTCACGCCCGAAGATCACCAGTAACGTCGCCGCTGGCGGCTTGCGCCCCGCCGGCGTCCTCCTGGGACGGAGGTGCTTGCACTTCCTCCGGTGATCCCGCCGTTGCGGCGGTTCCCAAAAGCTGTTCGGCGAGTTCCCCGGGCAGCGCCTCCACCGTGCGCAGCTTGCGCTCCATCTGACGGGTCCGCACCTCGGCCTGTTCGATATTGCGCGCCGCGCGCACCAGCGTATCGCGCGTCTTGGCCAGCACCTCGCCAAACTTGCCGAATTCGGTCTTGACGGCACCCAGCACTTCCCACACCTCGCTGGAACGCTTTTCCAGCGCCAACGTCCGGAAGCCCATCTGCAGGCTGTTGAGCAAGGCGGTCAGCGTGGTCGGCCCAGCCACGGTTACGCGGAAATCGCGTTGCAGCAGGTCCGTCAGGCCCGGGCGGCGCAGCACCTCGGCGTAAAGCCCCTCGGTCGGCAGGAACAGGATCGCGAAGTCAGTGGTGGCCGGCGGCGCCAGATATTTCTCGGCAATCGACTGTGCCTCCCGGCGCAGCGCCACCTCGAGTTCACGGCCGGCCACGGCCACGCCGTCAACGTCACCGTGCTCCTGGGCATCGACAAGGCGCTCGTACTGCTCCTTCGGAAATTTCGCATCGATCGGCAGCCAGACCGGTCCGCTGGACGGGTCACGGCCCGGCAACCGGATCGCGAACTCGACCCGCGCCCCCGAGTTGCGCACGGTCTCGACATTCTTGCCGTACTGGTCTGCCGTGAGGATCTGTTCCAGCAGCATCTCAAGCTGCACCTCACCCCACGTGCCGCGCGACTTCACGTTGGTCAGCACCCGCTTGAGATCGCCCACGCCCTGCGCCAGCACCTGCATCTCGCCCAGCCCACGATGCACCTGCTCCAGACGGTCCGACACCAGCTTGAACGACTCGCCGAGCCGCTGCTCGAGCGTCGCATGGAGCTTCTCGTCCACGGTGCGTCGCATTTCCTCCAGTTTCGCGGCGTTATTTGCCTCGATGTCGCGCAGCTTCTGCTCAAGCGTGGCCCGCACCTCGGCCAGCCTGCGATCGTTGGACTCGGACATCTGCGCGATTTGCTGGTTCTGCACCGTGGCAATACTAGTCAGGTGCGCCGACAAGGTCTGCTGGAAGCGCAGCATCTGCCGACCAGACTCGTCGCGGCCATCCCGGGCGGCCGCGCTCACTTCGCCACGCAACACGCGCTCGAGCCGGTCAAGGCCATCAAGCAGTTCCGCGGATGCCGCCCCGGCGCGCGCGCGCCACAGCAGCACCGCCAGCAGGATCACCGCCACGAGGGTGGCGGCAAGCGTCAGGACGGAAATCAACGTCATCAATTCAGGAATATCCGATTCAGCGGCGGCGCGCCATGACCTCTGGGTTGATCACCGAAGGCGGGTTGCCTGCCTTGGGGCCGGCATCGAGTGCCGCGATCAGGTTGTCGGCGGCCAGATTGGCCATCGCGCGACGCGTCTTTTCCGATGCGCTCGCGATATGCGGCGTCAACACCACGTTTGGCACGGTCAGCAGGTCTGGGTGGACGCTCGGCTCGCCCTCGAACACGTCCAGGCCGGCCGCGAAGATCTGGCCATCGCGCAATGCGGCGGCCAGCGCGGCGTCGTCGACGATGCCACCGCGCGCGAGGTTGATCAGGGTGGCGGTCGGCTTCATCGCCGCCAGCTCTGCTGCACCAATCGCATGATGGCTCTCCGGGCTGTACGGCAGCACCAGCACGAGGTGATCCGTCTGCGCAAGGAGCTCCGCCTTGCTGACGTAGCGCGCATTGAGCGCGCGCTCGGTCTCCGCCGGCAGCTGGCTGCGGTTGTGATACAGCACATTCATGCCGAAGCCGGCCGCGCGGCGGGCCAGCGCCTGTCCGATGCGGCCCATGCCGAGGATGCCGAGCGTGCTGCCGTAGACGTCCATGCCCACGAGCATGTCGTAGCTCCAGCGCTTCCACTTGCCGGCCCGCAGGTAATGCTCGGACTCCGTCACGCGGCGAGCGGTGGCCATCAGCAATGCCCAGCCGAAGTCGGCCGTGGTTTCGGTCAGCACGTCGGGCGTGTTGGTCGCCACGACGCCGGCGGCGGTGAGGGCCGGAACGTCGAGATTGTTGTAGCCGACCGCCATGTTGCACACCGCGCGCAGCTGCGGCAGCGCGGCAACGACCGCGCCGTCGATCTTGTCCGCCGCATTGGCCAGCACGCCGGCCTTGCCCGCGAGGCGGGCCTTCAGTGCGGCGGCGTCCAGCACCAGGTCTTCCTGGTTGCTGTCGACATCGAAATATTGCGAAAGACGTTCGATGACGTCGGTGTAGATCGCGCGGGTAACGAGGACGGAGGGCTTCATGGCAGTCACACGTGGAAAAAGAGGAACGTCATCACCAGGAACAGCGGCAGCAGCACGGCGCCGGACCATGCCATGTAGCCGAAGAAACTCGGCATGCGCACGCCGCGGCTTTCGGCAATGGCCTTCACCATCAGGTTGGGGGCATTGCCGATATAGGTATTGGCGCCCATGAACACCGCGCCGGCCGAGATGGCGGCGAGCGTCGAGGCGTCGCGCGTCATCAGGGTGGCGGGGTCGCCGCCGGCGGTGTTGAAGAACACCAGGTAGGTCGGCGCGTTGTCCAGGAACGAGGACAGGATACCGGTCGCCCAGAAGTACATGCTGTCGATGGGCTGGCCGGAGGAATCGCTAACCGCGTGGATCACCGCCGCGAACGCGCCGTCGGTGCCGGCCTTGAGCATCGCGATGACCGGGATGATCGTCAGGAAGATGCCCGCGAACAGCTTGCCGACTTCGAGGATCGGCTCCCAGTTGAACTCGTTGCCGCTGCGCGCGCTATGCGGCGTGGCGACCAGCGACACGATGGTAATCCCCACCAACAGCACATCACGGATCAGCGCCGGCAGCGTGACCTCGGTGCCCATCACGTCGAACGCGATACCCGGCTTCCACAGCCCGCTCATCAGCACCAGCGCCAGCACGCCCAGCAGCAGCAGGAAGTTGATCTTGCCGTCGATTTGAAGGCGCTTGGAGTCCGGCGTCGGGTCCTGCGCCAGCGGCAATTCTTCTTCCTTGTTCAGGAAGTAGTGGCGGTCCACCACATAGAACAGCGCCAGCAGCGCCACGCACAGGAACGCCGTCTCGGGGAAGATGTTGCGTAGCGTCCACGTGAACTCCACGCCCTTCAGGAAGCCCAGGAACAGCGGCGGATCGCCGAGCGGCGTCAGCGAGCCGCCCGCGTTGGCCACCAGGAAGATGAAGAACACCACCACGTGTGCCACATGGCGGCGGTTGTCGTTGGCGCGCAGCAGCGGCCGGATCAGCAGCATCGCCGCGCCGGTGGTGCCCATCAGGCTGGCCAGCACGGTCCCGAGCGCGAGGATGCCTGTGTTCAGCCTGGGCGTGCCGTGCAGATTGCCACGCAGGCAGATACCGCCGGCCACCACGTAGAGCGACCCCAGCAGCATGATGAACGGGATGTATTCGCCCAGCAGCGCGTGCACCGTGTTGGCCACGGCGGCGTGGACACCGAACTGTATCGCGAACGGCACCAGGAACAGCGCGCCCCAGGCCGCAGCCACCTTGCCATAGTGGTGGTGCCAGAAGTGCGGGGCCAGTAGAGGGAACAGCGCGATGGACAGCAGAACGCCGGCGAACGGCACGCCCCAGAGCGGCGACAGCGTGGCGCCGTCGATCTCGGCGGCACCGGCCATGGACGGAAACAGGGCGATGACCGCAAGCATCGCGGTGGGCCACCGTGCCAGGGCACGTCGTGCGCGTCGCATCATCGGGCAGGTTCTCCTTGTCTCGAAAGCGGCCAGTGTAAAGCAAACCCCTTTGAGACTGGTCTGAAAATGCTGCTGGAATTACCCGGAATGTGACGCCCGGCGGCCCTCGGATTGGACCTGCGCTGTCCCTCAGTCCTGGTCGACGAGGATCACGTGCACACGGTACGGGCCATGGGCGCCGAGGACGATGGTCTGCTCGATGTCCCCCGTGCGTGACGGGCCGCTGATGACATTGGTGGCGCGCGGCAGCTGGCCATGCTCGGCACGCATGCGGGCGAAAGCTTCCTCGAGGTTTGCCACGATGCGCGAAACCGGCACCACGGCGATATGGGTCTCGGGCAGCAGCGCGGCCGAGGCGAATGTTTGCGGCCCCGACAGCAGCATCAGCGAGCCGGTCTCGGCAATCGCCACGAAGCAGCCGGTGATGCCGACGAGGTCGCCATGATCATGATCGACCTGCGGATCGCGCGCCGGCGGCCGGCATGCCACGTCCAGCCCCTGCGCCTGCCACGGCAGGTCGCCCAGGCTGTCCCACGCCACGGCGCGGCGCACGAGGCCCAGGCCATCCAGATAGCGGGATACGGCGCCCGGCACGTCGGCCAGCGTGGCCACGCGCTCCACGGTGGACGCCATCTTCTGCGCCTGCAGGCTGAACGCCTCGATGCGATCGGCGGCGATGTCCGGCTGTGGGCCCTGCGGATGGCGTGCGAGATAGTCGTCCACGGCCTCGCGCTCGCCGGTGGTCACCTTCGCCCCCCTGCCCTGGGCGGCGCGGATGCGAGCGAAGATGCGGTCACGGGCGGCGTTGGTTTCCATGGCGTAAGGGGTTGGTTCCTGGGGCTGGCCGATTATAGAAGGCCGCGCCGGCACGCGGGCGCCGCCGGGCGTGAATGTTGTTAAGCCGGGGGCTGAATCGCGAACACCTGGCGCAGGTAGGCCAGGTAGCCGGGGTCGTCGCACATGGTCTTCTCGGGCGTGTCCGAGAGCTTCGCCACGGGCTGGCCGTTGCATCGCACCATCTTGATGACGATCTGGAGCGGCGTGTAGCCGAGGTCGTTGGTCAGGTTGGTGCCCACGCCGAAGGCCAGCTTGCAGCGGCCGCGGAAGCGCTCGTACAGTTCGATGACCTTGGGGATGTTGAGCGCATCGCTGAAGATCAGCGTCTTGCTGCGCGGATCGACGCGGTGGGAGGCGTAATGCGCGAGCATGCGCTCGCCCCACTCGAGCGGATCGCCCGAATCGTGCCGCACGCCATCGAACAGTTTGCAGAAGAAGAGATCGAAATCGCGCAGGAAAGCATCGAATCCATAGGTATCGGACAACGCAATGCCCAGGTCGCCGCGATACTCCTGCGCCCAGTGGTCGAGCGCGTAGACCTGCGAGTCGCGCAGGCGCGGGCCGAGCGCCTGGCAGGCCTGCAGGTACTCGTGGGCCATGGTGCCGAGCGGGGTCATATTGTGCAGCCGCGCGAAGTGGACGTTGCTGGTACCGGCGAGCTGCGCGCCAAGGACGCCGCGCGAGGTCAGCAGCACCTCCTCCTGCCAGCGGCCCGAGAAACGCCGGCGGGTGCCGTAGTCCGCAATCACGCAGTCGGCGTACGGTGCCGCCTTCAGCAGCGCGAGCTTGGTCTCCAGGCGCCGACGACCCTCGGCCAGATCCGGCTCCGGTTGGGTACGGCGGAAATAGACCTCGTTGACGATGGCCAGCAACGGCACCTCGAACAGGATCGTGTGCAGCCACGGGCCGCGGATCGTGATGTCGATTTCGCCGCCGCCCTTATCGGACGCCGTGATCGCGACGTGCTTCTCGCTCAGGTGGAACAGGGCCAGGAAATCGACGAAATCGCTCTTGATGAAGCGCATGCTGCGCAGGTAGTCGAGCTCTTCCTCGGTGAAGCGGAGCTGGCAGAGGCTGGCCACTTCGGCGCGAATTTCGTCGATATACGGGGTCAGGTCGACGCCCGCGTTGCGGCACTTGAACCGGTATTCGACCTGAGCCTGCGGGAAGCGGTGCAGCACCACCTGCATCATCGTGAACTTGTACAGGTCGGTGTCTAGCAGGGAGCGGATGATCATAGCGTGGCGCAAACGGCATGCCGGGGACGAGGTCCACATGCTAACCGAAACTGGCCGAATGGCCAGGGAAGGCCCCGGGATGGACTAGCTGCCATCGAGCCAGCGCAGGCCCGGCTGCGTGCCCGTCGACACCCCCGGCTGCGCGCCCGACTGCAGGCACCAGAGCGGCGCGCCGCCGCCATCGGCGCAGGTGACCAGCGTGGCCCGCGCGCGGGTGACCGCGGAGGGCAGCGGATCGGCAAAATTGCCCAATGGCACCATGATCCGCTCCTGATAGACCTGCTGGCCGGCCCGGTCGAACCGCAGCACCTGCACCTGCGTGCCCGGCGGCGGATGCAATTCCGGCCCGCACGGCACCAGGCCCTCGCGGCTGCAGTTGGCCATGCTGTCGCCGGCCGGGGCCCGCACCACGCTGAAACTGTCCCAGTCGAAGGCGGTCAGCGCGGCCAGCGCCACGGGCTGGTCGGTGCGCGCCCGCCATGCCACGAGCCGCGAGACAACGCTGTCGGCCATATTCCCGCCGCCTCCGCCCATCGGCTGCGCGCCGGCGGCCGGCGCCAGCGAAATGGCGATCAGCAGGCAGGTCAGGCGGTACGAAATCGGCATGGCGCGTCCCGAAAATCGAGCTAGAAGGCGAAAAAATGACCCGAAAGCCCCCGGGCCACACAGGGGAATACTAGTCCGTTGTGGGCCTTTCGTGGCGCAACAGGCGGTTGCGAGGCCGATTCTGGGCCATTTTTGGCCGGTTCGCGCCCAAAAGCACATAAAGAAATAAGAAAACTATCTGACCCGGCTATATAGACTCGCTATCCTTGCGGGAAGGCTCGGATACAATATCGGTCTTTGAAAGGCCACGGCCCCCGTGCGCCCCGACTTCCACCGATTGACATGCGCGTGCGCGCGTGTCCGGCGGCCGGGCGCGGCGGCACCACAAGTGGCCTGAACTGTTTCCCATCGAAGACCGATCCGCTTTTTGGAACCGAAATGACTCACGTTGTCACCGAATCCTGCATCCGTTGCCGCTACACCGACTGCGTTGATGTGTGTCCGGTCGATTGTTTCCGCGAAGGCCCGAACTTCCTGGCCATCGACCCTGACGAATGCATCGACTGCGCCGTGTGTGTGGCCGAGTGCCCGGTCAACGCGATCTATGCCGAGGAAGACGTCCCCGGCGATCAGCAGAATTTCATCGATCTGAACGCCGAACTGGCTCGTTCGTGGCCGTCCATCACCAAGACCAAGGCCCCGCTGGCCGAGGCCGAGGAATGGAAGGACGCCACCGACAAGCTGCAATACCTGCAGCGCTGAGCCCGGCAACACCACAACAAGAAAGCCGCCCCACGCGCTTTCCGCAATACCGGGCACAGCGTGCCCACAAACGTATCAGGACGAATATGGACTTGAGCATTCCAAATCCCGTGGCCGACGCGACCCAGCAGGCCGGCGGCAATCCCGGCGGCCAGCCGCTGGAAATCGACGCGCTGATCGTTGGCGCCGGCCCCGTTGGCCTGTTCCAGGTCTTCGAACTGGGTCTGCTCGAAATCAAGGCGCACGTGATCGACTCGCTCAAGGTAGTGGGCGGCCAGTGCGTGGAGCTGTACCCGGACAAGCCCATCTATGACATCCCGGCCGTGCCCATCTGTACGGGCCAGGAGCTGACCGACAACCTGCTCAAGCAGATCGAGCCGTTCGAGCCCACGTTCCACCTGGGCCAGGAAGTCGCCGTCGTGGAGCGCCGCGAGGACGGCCGTTTCTTCGTCGAGACCTCGACCGGCACGCGCTTCATCACCAAGACCATCTTCATCGCCGCCGGCGTGGGTTCGTTCCAGCCGCGTACCGTGAAGGTGGAAGGCATCGACAAGTTCGACGGCAAGCAGCTGTTCTACCGCGTGAAGGATCCGAGCCGCTTCCACGGCCGGAACCTGGTCATCGTGGGCGGCGGCGATTCCGCGCTGGACTGGACGCTGGACCTGGTTGGCAAGGCTGAATCGGTGGTGATGATCCACCGCCGCGACGGCTTCCGCGCCGCGCCGGCATCGGTCGCCAAGATGAAGGAACTGTGCGAACAGATGGAGATGCAATTCCTGGTGGGCCAGATCAGCGGCTACGAGGAACGCGACGGCCTGATGACCGAAATCAAGGTCACGGGTGCCGATGGCGTCACCCGCCGCCTGCCGCTGGACGACCTGCTGGTGTTCTTCGGCCTGTCGCCGAAGCTCGGCCCGATCGCCGAGTGGGGCCTCGAGCTCGAGCGCAAGCAGATCAAGGTGGATACCGAGAAGTTCCAGACGAACATCCCGGGCATCTTCGCCGTGGGCGACATCAACACTTACCCGGGCAAGAAGAAGCTGATTCTGTCGGGCTTCCACGAGTGCGCGCTGGCCGCGTTCGGCGCCGCCCCGTACATCTTCCCCGAGAAGAAGATCCACATGCAGTACACGACGACTTCGCCGAAGCTGCACAAGATCCTCGGCGTGGAATCGCCGGTGTTCGACTAAGCTTGTCGAGTGCCGATGCAGAAAGACCGCCCTCGGGCGGTTTTTTTGTTTGCACAAATCGAAAAGCTCGCTATAATGCGGCCTCGCTGTCGAACACGATACGCAGCAATCGGCGGAAACGCCCGCTGCAGGCCGGTTTCGAGGCGAACCAGAGTTTTTGCAGCAGCTTTCGATGGATAATAAAACGTTGAAAAGTTGTTGACGAAACGAAGAGAGGCTGGTTATAATTTCCTTCTCAGCTGTTCCCCGATAGCTCAGTTGGTAGAGCGCCGGACTGTTAATCCGTAGGTCCCTGGTTCGAGCCCAGGTCGGGGAGCCAAGAAATACAGAAGCCAGCAGGTTAGCGCCTGCTGGCTTTTTTGTTTTCTGCTTGCCCTTCGCAGCACCCTCCCCTCTCAGTAGTTTCCCAAACCCCGGACCCGCACGACCTCGGTGCCGCTGAAGCGCCTGGCGACGAGTTCATCGATCGCGCGCGCCTGGGCCTCCGGCGCGAGACTGCTGTCCGCGCGTATCGCATCCCGCTCTGCCTGATAGCTCACCAGACGTTGCTTCCAGTGGGCCTGCTGCTGGTCGAGCGCGCGGAATCGCTCGGCGGCCTCGGGGCCGAAGCGCTCGGTTCGCAGGCGGTCGATCGCCTCCTGGCTGGCACCGCTTGCGCGCAGTGACTCGGTGTCCTGCGCCAGCTGCGAAATCTTGCGCGTTTGTGCCAAAGGCCGGGACAGCGACTCGGGTAACTGCTGCGCCAGCGCATCGAGACGCTGCTTGCGCTCATCCGGGCTCAGCGTGTCATCCGCCAGGACCCGGCGCTGCTCGACGGTATAGCGATCCAGCGATTCCTGCTCGGCGAAGAAGCCCTCGGCCATCACTTGACCCAGATGCTGACGGCGCAACAAGGCGAGGGTCTGATAGACGCGTTCAAGATCGCCGGGCGATTGCGACGGTAGTTGCACGTGGGACGCCGCCTCGAGATAGGTCATATAGCGATCGAACGCCGCCATGACTTCGTCTCGCGCGGTTGCTGGCGTGGCCTGCTCCAGCAGCCACGTCCGGAGGCTCTCCCGCACGCCAGACAGCCGCGCGGGATCCCCCTCGGCCATGCCGATCATGTGGTGAAACAGGTTCTTGAGCTTGCGATTGAAGATCAGACTGCCGTTGCGATCGAGGTCGACCCCACCGTCGACTGCCACGCCCCGCAGGTGGGACGGAATCGGCAAGGAAGCAGCCGTCGCGTCATCGTCCGATGCCACCTGCCCCATCGCTGGGGGCACGGCGGCATCCGTCGTCGCAACGGGTGTGGCGGGCGGCGATGCCGAGTCGGCTGGCAGCGACCGGATCGCCACCACGGCCACCACCGCAACGACGGCCCCAGTCATAGCGAGCGTACGGATGCCCATACCGATTACAGCCCTGCTTGCTGCAGCCGGTTGGCGTGCTGGCGATAGATGGTGATCGGATTGGTCTCGAACACGTTGCTCAGCCCTGCCAACTGGTTGATCTCGTCGAGGTGGTTGAGGTGATAGGCCTTGATGAACTGGCCGAGGTGCATGCTGCAGGTAGGGATCGCGCCATCACTGGTCTCGGTGTTCGCCGCGTTGAGGGCGATCAGTGCGGCGTCGCTGGCATCCGCGCCGTTGGTCACCACGCGGTCCCCGCCCCACGAGTAGTAGCGCACCCCGTTGGCGACGGGCGCGCCGGTGCCGCAGTATGTGCTGGGAAGCCCACCCGGGAACTGGGCGTTGAGCGCGCTCATGCCGGGCGTCGACAGGGAGGCCAGCGCCGCTGCCGAACTCTGTGGCTGGCCGCCACCCGACAGCAGGTCGATCAAGGTGCCGACAGCCGTCGTGACGCTGTTCACCACGGACTGGCTGAAATTGCCGAGGCCATTGGCGGCGTCGGCGAACGGCACCCCCCAGTTCGGCGCGCCGACCGCCGTGACCGACGCCACCAGATCGGGGCGCACGCCGGCCACATAGCGGGAGGTCGGCCCGCCATGGCTGTGGCCGATCAGGTTGACCTTCTCGGCGCCCGTCGCGGCCAGGATCTGCTGGATCTGCTCGAGCGCCTGCTCGCCGCGCGTCTCGGTGCTGTTGACCGCCGACACCTGCAAGACATACACGTCGGCGCCATCGGCCTCCAGCGCCAGCGGAATGCCGTAGAAGTAGCTGTAGAAGCCGGCGAGGCTGTCCCAGCCGCCCCAGCCGTGGATCAGGACAATCGGATACTTGGTCGTGGTGTAGCCGGCATGTGCCGGGCTGGACACCGTGAACAGGCACCCGAGTATGCCCAGCGCGCATGCGCTCTGACGCAGCAACTTGCGAATCATGGCCCTTCTCCTCGTCTTGTTGTGGTTAGCGAGAATCCATGAAAGCACAGCGGCAGCCTTCGCCTGCCCCCTCGCGGCGGGTGGACTGGAGGTGGCCGGGGCCCCTCCATCGGCGCCATCCATCCCGCCTTCGCACGTCCTATCGGGCACTTTTCCACGCATTTTTCGCGGATATGCGGCCCGTGCGCGCCTTGATCTTGACTCCGGGCTCGTATACCTGTAAAAGCTTACCGGCGTATCATTTGCGCAATATCCAAGGAAACAGGTATCTCGCCAAGTTTTTTACTACGTAGGAAAATTTGGCCCTTCACCCCTGACACTGGCAGTCCGGACCCCGGTCCAAGCTTGCAGGTTCGACGGGGGCGCACCTCGGCATTCGCCGCAGCGTGCAATACCACCGTCGCAGAAGGCTCCGGAGCCCCACAGCGACGACGTTTCCCCCTCGTATGAACCCGCCGCCCCGCGGCATTCCCTCAAAGGACTGAGTTGACTAAGATCGTTCTGAAGCCGGGTGAACCCGTTGAAGTTGCAATGCGTCGTTTCCGTCGCGCCATTCTGCAGACTGGCCTGATCGTGGAACTGAAGAGCCGTACCGCCTACGAAAAGCCGACGACCGAGCGCAAGCGCAAGAAGAAGGCTGCCGAGTCGCGTCTGCGTAAGCGTCTGCGCATGCAAATGCTGCCGAAGAAGCTCTACTGATTCGCGCATTGCATAAAAAACCGCCAGCATGCTGGCGGTTTTTTTTCGTCCCAATTCACCCCATCAAGTGCGCGTGGCGATCAGCGCGCCGGCCCCGATCAGGGTGATGCCGCCGGCACGTTGCACATTGGCCTGCGCACGGCGCGTGGTCAGCCGGGTGGCCAGGGAGCGCGCCAGCAGCGCGTAGACCATGGCGTTGGCGCTGGCCAGCACCACGAAGGTCGGGATCAGCACCGCAGCCTGCGGCCAGAACGCCTGATGCGCGTCCAGGAACTGCGGCACGAATGCCACGAAGAACACGATGCTCTTCGGGTTCAGCGCCGTCACCAACCACGCCTTGGCGAAACGCTGCCCCGCGCTGCCTGCCTGCGCCGGCACGTCGAGCGCGCTGGCGCGGCTGGCCGATCGCAATGCCTGCACGCCCAGATAGACCAGATAGGCCGCCCCGGCCCACTTCAGCGCCGTGAACAGCGTGGCCGAAGCCGCCAGCACGGCGCCCAGTCCGGCCATCGACAGCGTGAAAGCCGTCAGATCCCCCGCCGCTACCCCGGCCACCGTCGCAAACGCGCTGCGGCCTCGATGGGCGAGTGCATCGCCAATTACAAGCAGGATCGTCGGCCCCGGAATGACCAGCAGCACCAGGCTCGTCAGCGCGAACGCCAGCCAGTGTTCAAACGTCATGATGTTCTCCTTGTTGTTGGATCTGGGTCGCGCCCCGCTCAGACCGGCAGCGGAAATACCAGGCACGTGGTGGTGGCGTAGGCGTAGAGCTTGCCCTGCGCGTCCGTGAGCCGCCCTTCGGCAATGCCTATCTGGTTGGTCAGGCTGACGACGTTGCCCTCCGCGCGCACGGGGCCGGTGCTGCTGGTCAGCGGGCGCACGTAGTTCACCTTGAGTTCCAGCGTCGTATAGCCCTTCCCGGCCGGCAGCATGCTGTGTACCGCACATCCCACGCAGGAATCGAGCAGCGTGGCCGCATAGCCGCCATGCACGGTGCCAAGCGGATTGTAGTGCTCCGGCCCCGGCGTGCCCTGGAACACCACGCGGCCCGCCTCGAACGCCACCGGCACAAAGCCGACCAGATTGCCGATGGGGATGCCCGGCAGCTTGCCAGACAGGATATCGTCGAAAAACTCCGCCCCGGAGCGCGCGCGCAGCTGGTCGCGCGTAATCAGCCCCACCGGTGCCAGTTGTGCCCGAACACGCTCCTCGTCGGCCTGCCACTGGGCCAGCACTTCTTCCACACTCATCTTGTCTCCCCTGTCATCGCGGAGGATTGGCCCCGCACTCCGGAACGATACCCGCAAACCGGCATAATGGCGGGATCGCACTCACCGGGCTTTCGCCTTGACTGCTGCTACCCCTCCCATCCTGCAGATGCGCAACGTGCGCAAGCTGTATGGCGACACGGTCGTCGTCGACAACCTCGACCTCGAAGTCCAGCGCGGCCAGTGTTTCGGCCTGCTCGGCCCCAATGGCGCCGGCAAGACCACCACGCTGCGCATGCTGCTGGGCCTCACCACGCCGGCCTCCGGCACGCTCATGCTGTGCGGGGAGCCGATTCCGCAGCGGGCGCCACAGGCGCGCATGCGCGTGGGCGTGGTGCCGCAGTTCGACAACCTCGACCCGGATTTTTCCGTGATCGAGAACCTGCGCATCTTCGGGCGCTATTTCGGCCTGTCATCGGCCGAGATTGCACGGCGCGTGCCGATGCTGCTGGAGTTCGCGCGGCTGGAGAACCGGGCCGACGCGCAGGTACGCGACCTCTCCGGCGGCATGCGCCGCCGCCTGACCGTGGCGCGGGCACTGATCAACGATCCGGACCTGCTGGTCATGGATGAGCCCACCACCGGCCTGGACCCACAGGCGCGCCACCTGATCTGGGAGCGATTGAAGTCGCTGATCGCGGCGGGCAAGACCATCCTGCTGACCACGCACTTCATGGAAGAGGCCGAGCGCCTTTGCAATCACCTTTGCGTGATCGACGGTGGCCGCAAGATTGCCGAAGGCAAGCCCCACGAACTGATCGACCGGGAAATCGGCTGCGATGTGGTGGAGGTCTACGGCGACGAACTGGAGCCGCTGCGCCAACGCGTGACGCCGCTAGCCGAACGGACCGAGATGCGGGGCGAGACGCTGTTCTGCTACGTGCGCGAACCGGGCCGACTGCTGGCCGCGCTGCACGGGAATGGCAGCGTGCGCTACCTGCACCGGCCGGCCAACCTTGAGGACGTGTTCCTCAAGCTGACCGGCCGCGACATGAGAGACTGAAATGAGCGAACAGGACCCCCGCACGCCCGACGTGGCGGCCACCGTGCCACGCCCCGCGCCGCCACCCCGCCAGCACTATCCCCAACCGCTGCTGCCACGCAATGCGCGCAACTGGATGATGGTCTGGTATCGCAACTACATGGTGTGGAAGAAGCTCGCCATTCCGTCGATGATCGGCAACCTGGCCGACCCGATGATCTACCTGTTCGGCCTCGGCCTGGGGCTGGGCCTGCTGGTCGGGGAGGTGCACGGGGTGTCGTATATTGCCTTCCTGGCGGCGGGCACCACGGCATCGAGCGTGATGATGTCGGCGAGCTTCGAGTCGATGTACTCCGCGTTCTCCCGCATGCACGTGCAGCGCACGTGGGAGGCCATCATGCATGCCCCGCTGACGTTGGGCGACGTGGTACTGGGCGAGATCCTCTGGGCGGCCAGCAAGGCCGTGCTGTCCGGCGTGGCGATCATGCTGGTGGCGGGCGCGCTCGGCTACGCGCAGTTCCCGGGCGCGCTGGCGGCGCTGCCGGTGATCGTGCTGGCGGGCATCGCCTTCGCGAGTCTGGCGATGATCGTCACGGCACTGGCGCCGAGCTACGACTTCTTCATGTTCTACCAGACGCTGGTGATGACGCCGATGCTGCTGCTCTCGGGCGTGTTCTTCCCGTTGGAGCAATTGCCGGCCGGCGCCCAGGCCGCGACGCAGGTCTTGCCGCTGGCCCACGCGGTGGCGCTGATTCGCCCCCTGATGCTGGGTCGTCCGGTGGAACATGGGGGATTGCACCTGGCCGTGCTGGCGGTGTACGCCGTGGCCGCGCTGCTGGTGGCGCTGGTGCTGCTGCGGCGCAGGATGCTGCGCTGAGGGGTACGCCCTCTCCCGGCACCGGGAGAGGGGTTAAAACGATACGACTTACTGGCTTACTGGCCGAGCCCGAGCAGCAGGTCAGCCTTCAGGTCGACCACCGATTCCAGTCCCACGGACAAGCGGATCAGCCCTTCGGTGATGCCCGCCGCCGCCTTCGCTTCCGGCGCCACGCGGCCGTGCGTGGTGGTGTACGGATGCGTGATGGTCGTGCGCGTGTCGCCGAGGTTGCCCGTGATCGAGCACACCTTCGTGCTGTCGATCACGCGCCAGGCATTGGCGCGCTGCTGCTCGGGCGTGGCGCCCTTCAGCTCGAACGAGACGATCGCCCCGCCGCCGCTCTGCTGGCGCATGGCGATGTCGTACTGCGGGTGGGACTTCAGCGCCGGGTGGTACACCTTGGCCACGGCCGGGTGCGACTCCAGGAACTCGGCCACCGCCAGCGCGCTCTGCGAATGCCGCTCCATGCGGATGGCCAGCGTCTCCATGCCCTTGAGCATCACCCACGCATTGAACGCGGACAGCGTCGGGCCGGCCGTGCGCACGAACGGGAAAAGCTTGCCCATGATGTAGTCGTGCTTGCCGACCACCGCGCCGCCCAGCACCCGCCCCTGGCCGTCGATGTGCTTGGTGGCCGAGTGCACCACCACGTCCGCGCCGAACTTGATCGGCTGCTGCAGCGCCGGCGAGCAGAAGCAGTTGTCCACCACGAACAGCGCGCCCGCATTGTGGGCGATGTCGGCAATCGCCGCGATGTCCGAGACCTCGGTCAGCGGATTCGACGGCGTTTCCAGGAAGAACAGCTTCGTATTCGGGCGCACGGCGGCGCGCCACGCGGACAGGTCGCCCGTGTCCACGTAGGTCGTCTCCACGCCGAACTTGGCCAGGATCGTGTTGAACAGCGTCATGGTCGAGCCGAAGATCGACCGCGAGCTGACCAGATGGTCACCCGATTGCAGCGACGCCAGCGCCACGGAGAGGATCGCGCTCATGCCCGATGCCGTGGCCATGCACGCCTCGCCGCCCTCCAGCGCCGCCAGCCGCGACTGGAACATCGACACCGTGGGGTTGGTGAAGCGCGAGTACGTGTAGCCCTCTTCCGAGTTGGCAAACCGCTCGGCCGCCTCTGCGGCGCTGTGGAAGCAGAAGCTCGAGGTCAGGTACATCGCCTCGGAGTGCTCCATGAACTCGCTGCTGCGCAGCGTGCCGGCGCGCACGCCGAGGGTATCGATGCCGAGGGACTCTGGTTGGAACGGTTCGCTCATGCTGCTGGCTGTCTTCTGATCGGATTAATCGTGGTTGCCCGAGCGCTGCAGATGCAGTTGCGAGCGCTCCGTGTCGGCATTGGTGCCGTCGCGGTCAGCCTGGCTGCGCGCCGTCTCCAGGCGCACCAGGTATTCCTCGTCGATATCGCCGGTGATGTAGCGGCCATCGAAGCACGAAGCGTCGAAGTCGCGCAGCGCCGGATTGATGTCGCGCACGGCCTGCTTCATCGCTTCCACGTCCTGGTACACGAGCTTGTCGGCGCCGATCATCTGCGCCACTTCCTCGTCGGTGCGGCCGTGGGCCACCAGTTCGCTGCGCGTGGGCATGTCGATGCCGTACACGTTCGGGTACTTCACCGGCGGCGCGGCCGAGGCGAAGATCACCTTGTTTGCGCCGGCGTCGCGGGCCATCTGGACGATTTCGAGCGAGGTCGTGCCGCGCACGATGGAATCGTCGACGATCAGCACGTTCTTGCCCTTGAACTCCACGCCCATGGCGTTGAGCTTCTGGCGTACCGACTTCTTGCGCACGGCCTGGCCCGGCATGATGAAGGTGCGGCCCACGTAGCGGTTCTTGAAGAAGCCCTCGCGGTAATCCACGCCGAGCGAGTTGGCCACCTGCATGGCGGCCGGGCGGCTCGAGTCGGGAATCGGCATGACCACGTCGATGTCGCCGGAGGACACTTCGCGGCGGATCTTCTCGGCCAGGTAGTCACCCATGCGCAGGCGCGCGTCGTAGACGGGCACGCCATCGATGCACGAATCCGGGCGGGCCAGGTACACGTACTCGAAGATACAGGGCGTCAGCACCGGGTTCTCGGCGCACTGCTTGCTGTAGAACTTGCCGTCCATGTCGATGAAGATGGCCTCGCCGGGCGCCACGTCGCGCTCCATGCGATAACCCATGCCTTCCAGCGCCACGGATTCCGACGCGATCAGGTATTCCTTGCCCGTCGGGGTGTCGACGCTGCCGATGCAGAGCGGGCGGATGCCGAACGGGTCGCGCACAGCCAGCAGGCCGTAGCCGGCGATCTGGGCGGTAATCGCATAGGCACCCTTCACGCGGCGATGCATGCCGGAGACGGCCTTGAAGATCGCCTCGGGGTCCAGGGACAGGCCGTCGCTGCCGCGCTGGAGTTCGTCGGCCAGCACGTTCAGCAGCACTTCGGTGTCCGAATGCGTGTTGATGTGGCGACGGTCGCGGCGGAACATCTCCTCGCGCAGCTGTTCCGAGTTGGTCAGGTTGCCGTTGTGGGCCAGGATGATGCCGTACGGCGCGCTCACGTAGAACGGCTGGGCTTCTTCCTCGCTCGAGGCGGAGCCAGCCGTCGGGTAGCGCACCTGGCCGATGCCGGACGTGCCCGGCAGGCCGCGCATGTTGCGGGTGCGGAACACATCGCGCACGAGGCCGTTGGCCTTGTGCATGTGGAAGGTGCTGCCGTTGGCCGTGGCGATGCCAGCTGCATCCTGTCCGCGGTGTTGCAACAGCAGCAGGCTGTCATAGATCAATTGGTTGACAGGGCTGGTGGAAACCACGCCGACGATACCGCACATGCCGCACTCCCAGGAAAGGCAACTTTGATTCAGGGGCGCGGTCCCGGCTGCAATCCGGTAGGAGGCGTCGGGACCCGCGTTGACTTCAGGTCTTTACATACTTGGCCAGGTCCGGCGGCAGCCATTGCCGCAACTCGTCCATGGCCTGCATCACATAGGGGCGCGACACCGCGTCGCGCCAGAATTGTTCTTCCGGCAGCTTGGTGAGCCCGGCCAGCACCACGACCAGCATCACGATCAGCACGCCGCGCGCGAGGCCGAATACCAGCCCCAGGCCGCGATCCGCGGGCTTCAGGCCCGTGGTTTCCAGCAACTGGCCGAGGATGGCGCCGGCCAGTGCCGATACGATCCAGGTACCCAGAAACACTGCGAGGAAGCCCAGCGCACTGCGCGTGAGCTGCCCGCCGGGCAGCGTTTCCGGCATCCACTGGGCTGCCATCGCGCCGAAGTGGTAGGCCAGCAGGAAGGCCACCACCCAGCCCACCAGGGCCAGCACCTCGCGGACCAGCCCGCGCAGGATGCCGATCAGGCCCGAGGCCACGAGGATGAAGGCAACGCCGTAATCGAAAAAAGTAAAAGCCATGCGTCTGGCGCTTGTTCCTGGCAGATGACCCGTCAGATGGGGGCGATTTACAGTTCCACCACCTTGGAGGTCAGGCCGACGGCCCTGACCTTCTTGTCGGCCGCATCGGCGGCGTCACGATCGGTGAACGGGCCGGCGCGCAGCAGGATCCGCTCGCCGTCGGCAAGCGTCTTTTTCTCCACATAGGCCGGCACCTTGCTCGCCTTGAGCTTGGCCAGCCAGTTCTTCGCACGCTCTTCGGACGAGAACGCGCCAATCAGGATCATGAACTTGCCGCTGCCGGTGGCCTTGTCAGCCGGCTTGTCGGCGGGCTTGGTGTCGGCGACCTTGCTTTCAGGCTTCGATTCGGGCTTAGCTTCTGGCTTGGCCTCGGCACGCGGCCTGTCGGCCGTGGCTGGCGCGCTGACGAGTTCCTCGCCGACGTCCAGCGCGGCGTCATTGCGCGTGGCGGACGGCGTGGGTGGCAGCGGATCGGCCTTGCGCGCCTCCACCTTCGGTTTCTGCGTAGCGCCCTGCCCGTTGGCTACCTTGACCGCCACGTCCTCCGATACCGGACGGGGCTTGTGTTCGAAGACGATAGGCAGCACGATGACCGCCGCCACAAGCAGTACCACGGCGCCAATCAGGCGGCGCCGCGCGCGTTGCTTCTGCGGGAAGTCGGGGTCGAGGGTGTCGTCGGCGTATTCCTCGTTCAACCGGCGCGACGCGCCGACGCCAGCGCCCACATCCGCGCGCGTACGACGACCGCGCTCCGGTGCCGGATCAGAGCCCTTGCGGGACGAGAACAGCGAAAGCAGGCCCATGGATGCCGATGCCTAGAGAGTGATTCGGTGCGATGTCATTCCGGCGGCGATCAATTCGCCTGCGTGGCGCGATACGCGAGCACGCCGGCCACCGTATAGAACGACCCGAAGACCAGGATTCTATCATTCTCGGTCGCTCTCTCGATGGCATCGCGATACGCCAATTCCGGACTGGAGAAGCACGCGGCCGTATTGTCCGGGCCCTCGCGGAAGCCGCCTGCCTCAAGCTGCTCGCGCAGGTCCGCCGCGCTGGCGGCGCGGTCGGTGGGCAGGTCGCAGAAGCACCAGTGGTCCACCTTGTCCGCCACGTGGCTTAGTACGCCGGCAATGTCCTTGTCTGCCATCGCCCCGAACACCGCGTAGGTGTAGCGAAAGAAGCCCATGTTCTCGAGGTTCTGACCCAGCGTGGCGGCTGCATGTGGATTGTGCGCCACATCGAGAATCACCGCCGGACGGCCCGGCATCACCTGGAACCGGCCCGGCAATTCGACGAAGGCGAGCCCGTTACGCACCTCCTGCGCGCTCACCGGCAGGCGCGGACGCATGGCCTGCAGCGCCGCGAGCGCCGCCGAGGCGTTCAGCAGTTGGTTGGCGCCGCGCAGCGCCGGGTAGCCCAGGCCGTTCAGCTTGCGGTCCGGACCAATCCAGTCCCATTGCTGCCGTTCCTGCCCCTGGGCCGCCTGATGGTGGAAATCGCGGCCCACGAGCCACAATTCCGCGCCGATGGCTTCCGCATGGTCGATCAGCGATTTCGGCGGCATCGGGTCGCCGCAGATCGCCGGCACGTTCGGGCGGAAGATGCCCGCCTTCTCGAAGCCGATTTTCTCGCGCGTGTCGCCGAGGTACTGGGTATGGTCGATGTCCACGCTGGTGATGACCGCGCAGTCCGTATCGATCACATTCACCGCGTCCAGCCGTCCGCCGAGGCCCACTTCGAGGATGATGGCGTCGAGCCCGGCCGCCGCGAAGGCGTGGATGATGGCCAGCGTGGTGAATTCGAAATAGGTCAGGCTGACCGGATCGGCAAAGCTCGTGCGGGCGCGCTCGACGGCTTCGAAGTGCGGCAGCAGCTGCGCGTCCGTGGCCATCTCCCCGTTGATGCGCGCGCGCTCGTTGAACGTGATCAGGTGCGGCGAGGTATGCATGCCGACCTTGTAGCCGGCCTCGAGCAGGATGCACTCGAGCATCGCGCATGTCGAACCCTTGCCGTTGGTGCCGCCCACGGTGAAGACCACCGCGTCGATGCGCAGGCCCAGCGCTTCCTTGACGCGCGTGATGCGGGTCAGGCCCATGTCGATGCCCACGGGGTGGGCGCTTTCCAGATGGGTCAGCCAGTCGGGGAGATTGTGGAAGATGGGCATGGGAAAACCAGATTCAAAACTGGAAAAACAAAATGGCGCGGGTGGGGGCACCCGCGCCATTGTCCTGCATTCACACGAATCGCGTCAGGCTACCGCGTCCGCCGGTTGCTTCTGCAGCAGCGCCAGCAGTTGCGCCAGCTCGGCGCGCAGCTTGCGACGGTCGACGATCATGTCGATCGCGCCCTTCTGCAGCAGGAACTCGGCACGCTGGAAGCCTTCCGGCAGCTTCTCGCGCACGGTCTGCTCGATCACGCGCGGGCCGGCAAAGCCGATCAGCGCCTTGGGTTCGGCAATCACCACGTCGCCCAGGAAGGCGAAGCTGGCCGAGACGCCGCCCATGGTCGGGTCCGTCAGCACGCTGATGAACGGCAGCTTGGCGTTGGCCAGCTGGTTCAGCATGGCCGTGGTCTTGGCCATCTGCATCAGCGACAGCAGGCTTTCCTGCATGCGCGCGCCGCCCGTGGCGGTAATGCAGATAAACGGCACCTTCTGCTCGAGCGCCGCCTGCGCGCCGCGCGCGAAGCGCTCGCCCACCACGGAGCCCATCGAACCGCCCATGAACTCGAACTCGAAGCAGCTCACCACCACCGGAATGGTGTGGATGGCACCGCCGATGACGACCATCGCATCGGTCTCGCCAGTCTCTTCCATGGCGGCCTTGATGCGGTCCGGGTACTTCTTGGTGTCCTTGAACTTCAGCGCGTCCACCGGCACGATTTCCTGGCCGATTTCATAGCGGCCTTCGGCGTCCAGCAGCGCGTCCAGCCGCTCGCGCGAGCGGATGCGCATATGGTGGTCGCACTTCGGGCAGACGTGCAGATTGGCCTCGACGTCGGTCCGGTACAGCGTGGACTCGCACGCCGGGCACTTGACCCACAGCCCTTCCGGAATGCCCTTGCGGGTGGAGGGGTCGGTCTGTTGAATCTTGGGAGGCAGGAGTTTATCCAACCAGCTCATGAAAGCTCCTTACGGATAGCCGCCGCCCGCGCGCCAGCCTGCATGCGCAGGCGCTGACGGTGAGACGGCAGGGAATCAGGCCGCGAATTTACCATGCCGGGCCGGTCTGGCCGAAGCAAATCGCATAGATTGTGATACATCGATCACAATCAAGCCATGTCGATGTCGGCATGGCGTCACGTTTTGCCGTGGCTCAGGCGTCCAGGGCCCGGCGGATTTCGGCGATGAAGTCGCGCAGCGCGGTCACTGCCTGGTCGCGCGGGGCGTCTTCCAGCAGTTGCACCAGACGGCTGCCGATCACCACGGCGTCCGCCACGCTGCCGATGGCGCGCGCGGTCTGGGCATCGCGGATGCCGAAGCCCACGCCCACCGGCAGGTTGGCGTGGCGCTTGATCAGCGGCAGGCGGCTCGCCACGCTTTCCAGGTCGATCGTGGCCGAGCCGGTCACGCCCTTCAGCGACACGTAATAAAGATAGCCGCTGGCGACCTTCGCCACCGCCTCGATGCGCGCATCGGTGGAGGTCGGGGCGAGCAGGAAGATGGGATCCATCTCATTGGCGCGCATCAGGGCGGCAAACGCCTCGCACTCCTCGGGCGGATAGTCGACCACGAGCACGCCGTCCACGCCAGCCGCGCGGGCGGCCTTGGCGAAGGCCTCGTCGCCCATCCGCTCGATCGGGTTGGCGTAGCCCATCAGCACGACGGGCGTACTGGCGTCGGTTTTTCGGAATTCTGCGACCCAGGCGAGCACCTGCGTCAGCGTCACGCCCTGCGCGAGCGCCCGCTCGGATGCGCGCTGGATCACCGGGCCGTCGGCCATCGGGTCCGAGAACGGCACGCCGAGTTCGATCACATCGGCGCCACCGGCCACCAACGCGTGCATCAGGTCCACGGTCAGGCCGGGCGCCGGATCCCCGGCGGTGATGAACGGAATCAGGCCCTTCTTCTGCTGCGCGGCCAAGGCCGCGAAAGTCTTCTGGATGCGGGACATGTCAGGAATTAGATAAGGCGTTGGACGGCGGCGTCGGCTTCCGCGGCATCGTCATTGGCGGCGGGCACTGCGGGTTGAACCGGATCCGGCACGGCGGGCGTGACCAGCGGGATCGCCGCCTCCACCCGCTGGCGCACCAGTTGCGCGTACTCAGGATTCATCTCATAGCCGACGAAGCGCCGGCCATGGCGTACGCAGGCCACGGCGGTGGTGCCGCTGCCCGTGAACGGATCGAGCACGAGCCCGCCCGGCGGGCAGCTCGCCAGCACCATCCGCTCCACGATCTCGAGCGGCTTCTGGGTCGGATGGTCGGCGCGCTCGGGGTCCTGGCGATGGATGCGGGACACGCTCCACAGGTCCTTCGGGTTGTATCCCACCTCGAGCCACTTCTTGCCCTCGAAGCGCGGCCGGCTGCGCGCCTTCTTGGTCTCGGCGTCGTACGGAATCCGTACCGGGTCGAGGTCGAAGTAGTAGTCGCGCTGACGGGCGAAGAAGCCGATGTTGTCATGCACCGACGAATACTTGCGCGTGGTGCCTCCCATGCTCGGCACGCGGCGGTCCCAGATGATCTCGTTGATCATGGTCAACCGTTGCTTGAGCATCACGAACAGCTCGGGCGAGTACTGCCACGTGCAGAACAGGTAGAGCGAGCCGCGCGGCGCGATTTTCGGCACGATGGCGTCCATCCACCGCTCGGACCATTCCAGGTAGGCCTGGCCCGAGAGGCGGTCGGAATCGTTGCCGTAGTCCTTGCCCAGCCCATAGGGCGGGTCAGCCACGACGAGATCGATGGAGCCGTCGGGGATCTTGGAGATCCCTTCCAGCACGTCTTCCTGATAGAGCCGCAACGCGGAGGAGTCCAGCAGGTCGGATTCGGGAGGCAGCACTTGCATCAGAGCTTCAGCCCCGCACGTTCGGCCACGGTGTGCATGTCCTTGTCGCCCCGTCCGGAGAGGTTCACCAGCAGTAGCTTGTCCTTCGGCAGCGTCGGCGCCAGCTTGCAGGCGTAGGCGATGGCATGGCTCGACTCCAGCGCCGGGATGATGCCCTCGATGCGGCAGCAGTCATGGAAGGCCTTGAGCGCCTCGTCGTCGGTAATCGGCACGTACTGCGCGCGGCCGATGTCCTTGAGCCACGCGTGCTCGGGACCCACGCCCGGGTAGTCCAGGCCGGCCGAGACCGAATGGGTCTCGATGATCTGGCCGTTGGCGTCCTGCAGCAGGTAGGTGCGGTTGCCGTGCAGCACGCCCGGCGAGCCGCCGGTCAGCGACGCCGCGTGGCGGCCCGTCTCCAGGCCGTCGCCGGCGGCTTCCACGCCGATCAGCTGCACCTCGGGATAGTCGATATACGGATAGAAGATGCCCATCGCATTGGAGCCACCGCCCACGCACGCGATGACCGCGTCTGGCTGACGGCCGGCCAGCTCCGGCATCTGCACCTTGGCTTCCTCGCCAATCACGCACTGGAAGTCACGCACCATCATCGGGTACGGGTGCGGGCCCGCCACGGTACCGATGATGTAGAACGTGGATTCCACGTTGGTCACCCAGTCGCGCATCGCTTCATTGAGCGCGTCCTTGAGCGTGCGCGAGCCGGACTCCACGGGCACGACGGTGGCACCGAGCAGCTTCATGCGGTAGACGTTGGCGGCCTGACGCTGCACGTCCTCGGCCCCCATGTAGACCACGCATTCCATGCCGAAGCGCGCGGCGATCGTCGCCGTGGCCACGCCGTGCATGCCGGCGCCGGTTTCGGCAATCACGCGCTTCTTGCCCATCTTGCGGGCCAGAATCGCCTGACCAATCACATTGTTGATCTTGTGCGCGCCGGTGTGGTTCAGGTCTTCGCGCTTGAGGAAGATCTGGGCCCCGCCGAGCGTCTCGCTCCAGCGCTGCGCATGGTAGATCGGCGACGGGCGGCCGACGAAGTGCTTCAGCTCGCGCCGGTATTCGGCGTCGAACGCGGGATCGTTCTGGGATTGCGCATAGGCTTCGCGCAGCTCGTCCAGCGCGTGAACCAGCGTTTCGGAAACGAAGGTGCCGCCATAGGGGCCGAAATGGCCACGGGAATCGGGCAAGTCGTACATGTCCAGGCTCTCAGGATGGCGCACCGGCCCGGTTCGGGCAGGGGCGCTGAAATTCGGGGATGCGGCCGGCAGGCGGCGGGAACGGGTCCGGGAGGCCCCGGGTCACCCTGCTTCCGCCATGCGCACGGCACGCACGAATGCGGCAATGCGGGCGTGGTCCTTCACGCCCTTCGACGCCTCCACGCCGCTGCTCACATCCACGGCGTAGGGGCGTACGCGCTCAATCGCGCCAGCGACGTTTTGCGCGTTCAACCCACCACTCAAAACGATGCGAGGAGCGCCGTTTGCGTTCGGGCTGCCCTTGGGGGGCACGGAGGGTGCCGGCTGCGAGGTGGAAACCAGCGCCGGATCGGTCGGAAGCCATTGGCCGGGAATCAGGGTCCAGTCGAAGACGTGGCCGCCACCGCCATAGCCTTCCACGAAGGCATCGAGCAACAGGCCGGCGGCGTCACGGTATTGATCGGCGAATTCTACCAAATCGAGCCCCGGACGAACACGGGCCGCACGCATGAAAGGCAGCCGGCAGCGCCGGGCGATCTCCGCGCACTGCTCGGGGGTCTCGTCACCGTGGAACTGAAGTAGCGTCAACGGCACCCGCTCCGCCACGTGGGCCACTTCCTCGGCATCGGCATTGACGAACAGGCCAACCACCGAGACGAACGGCGCGACTCGCTCGGCCAGTGCCGCCGCGCGCGCCACGTCCACATAGCGCGGGCTGCCGGCGTAGCAGACCAGGCCGATGGCGTCGGCGCCGGCATCCACGGCGGCGCGTACGTCGTCCTCGCGGGTCAGGCCGCAGATCTTGACGCGGGTGCGGCCGGGCATCTGGCTGAAATCAGGCGCCGTCATCGGTAAAGACTCCGTGGAAGAAGCTCGCGGACGGGTCCGCGGCGGGCAGCCGGTACGGCTCAGGATACTTCACGCCGGCCAGGTAGAGGCCATCGGGCATGAAGGTGGGCGCAGCCAGGCGGCGGTCGCGGCCGGCCAGCACTTCGGCCATCCAGCTCACCGGATAGCGGCCCCGCCCTACCGCTACGAGGGAACCCATCAGGTTGCGCACCATGTGGTGCAGGAAGGCGCTGGCGCGGAAGCGCAGGAAGACCCAGTTGCCGTCGGCCTTCAGGGTCACGTCGTACATCGTCTTGATGGGCGACTTGGCCTGGCATTCGGCGGCGCGGAAGGCCGAGAAATCGTGCTCGCCCAGCAGGCAGCTCGCGGCGGCGCGCATGGCGTCCACGTCGAGCTGCTGGCCCGGCGGGAGCATCAGGTAGCCGGCGCGGCCATGCAGCATTGGCACGCGGTGCGGGCCGGTGTAGAGCGCGTAGTAATACTTGCGCTCGAACGCCAGGAAGCGCGCGTGGAAGCCCTCGTCCACCGGCTCGGCCCATTGCAGGGCGACCGACGGCGGCAGGAAGGCGTTGATGCCGCGCACCCAGGAAAACTTGTCGCGCGAGAGTTCGGTATCGAGATGAATCACCTGCCCGAGCGCATGCACGCCGGCATCGGTACGCCCCGCCACCGTGGTCAGCAGGCGAGTCCCGGCAAAACGCTCGATGGCGTCTTCCAGATGGTCCTGCACGGTATTGCGGTGCGGTTGCGCCTGCCAGCCCGAGAAGGCCGACCCGTCGTACTGAAGCCCGATGGCGATGCGATTCATGGATCCCAAAAGAAAATGCGCCGGAAGGGACGCTTCCGGCGCATCGCTTCGGGCCGCAACGGCGTGGCGCCGTGCAAGCCCTCCATCATACCGGCCTTTGCAGGCCGTTTTCCGACGCGTGACCGCTACCGGTCAGGCCACCTCGCGCAGCAGCGTGCGCGCTTCGGCCTGGAGCGGGTCTTGCGACTGATCCACCACTTCCTGGAGTAGTTCGCGGGCCCCTTCCTTGTCGCCGATCTCGATGTAGGCACGGGCCAGGTCGAGCTTGATCTGCATGTCGCGGCCGCCGTCCATGCCGTTGGCGGACAGGGTGCTGGCGGACACGCCGTGGGTGGTGTCACCACCGCCCTCGGACGTCACGCGGCTCAGGTCGATCGGCTCGGCCAGACGGCCGTTCTGCAGCATCGTCGGCGCCGGGAGCGGCACCGAGTCGGCCAGCGGGTCGTTGCCCGCCGACTTGCCGGCGCTGCCGGGGTTCAGGTCGAGCGAGATGCCCGACATGTCGAACTCCAGCGGACGCGAACGCGTCGGGGTATCGAGCGCCGGCACCTCGGCCAGGTGGCGGCTTTCCAGGTCAGCCGGCATGTCGAGGCCGGTGTCGTGGCTTTCGTCGAGTACGTCATCCAGACGTGCCACCGGTTCCGCTTGGAATTCGTTACCGAATACCAGCGAGGCCGACTCCGGTGCCACGATGGGCTCCCCCGGCGCGGGCGCCGGGAAGGCGTCGAGCGGCAGCGCCAGATCCGCCATGGCGGGCTCGCGCGGCGGCTGCTCGAGGTTGTGCGCGGGGTCCTGCGTGCGCCATTGGTCCGCGACCGGCGTGGTGGTATCCACTTCGGCCGTGGCGTCCGGCGCTACCGACAAATACAAGGCATTGCTCGAGTCCAGCTTGCGACCCATTTCGGCGGCCTGCAGCCAGTCCGCGCCTTGCCCGCCCGTCTGGGCGAACATTTCTTCTGCAATCACTCGGAAACCTTCCACATCCTGGCGAGTGTTGTAAATCTCCAGCAGCTTCAGGCGAATGGCCTGACGCTCCGGGCTCTGTTGCAGCGCTTCGCGCAGGATTTCTTCGGCCTGCACGTCGCGCCCGTAGGCGATATACACCTCCGCCTCGGCGATCGGGTCCACCTCGGTAGCTTCCGGCGAGTTGTTGCCGATCCGGAAATCGGCGCCGAACACGCTGTGCTGCGAGGTATCCACGCTCTGGCCGCCGGCGGTGCCGAACAGCGAATGGCCACCGGCCATCACCGTGCTTTCCTGCGACAGGATGCTGTCGCCGAAGCCGCCGTTGTCAGCGGTCTTCTGCTTCTGGCGGCGACGATAGACGGCATAGCCGCCCAGCAGCGCGACCAGCAGGCCGGCACCCGGCAGCAGCATCGGGTTGCCCAGCAGTTCGTCCAGGAACGAGGGCTCCGGTACCGGTGCGGGCTGCACGCGCGGCGCGGGCTTCTTCACGGCCACAGGGGCGGAAGCGGCGGCGGCCGGGGCGGGTGCGGCGGCGTCTGCCTGCGGCGCCTAAGCGGCGGCCGTTGCAGCCACAGCGGCTGCGGCCGGCGCGGCGGCATCGGCTGCGGAGGCCGGTGCAGCTGCCGTGGCGGCCGGAGCCGGCGTCGGCGTGGCCGTGCTCGTCGCGGCAGTCGCCGTGTCAGCAGGCTTGGCCGGCTCGGCGGGCACCACGGTCGGTGCGGTGCTGGCCGCCGGCGTGGCCGGCGCAGCAGCCTGGGCCGGAGCCGCCTTGGCCTGGTTCAGCTTGGCGATCTCGGCATTCTTCAGCTCCATCAGGCGCTGCATGTCCGTGACGTTCTTCTCGAGCTGGGCCAGCTTCGACTCGGCGTCCTTCAGCTTGCGCTGCGAGGCCACTTCGGCTTCGGCCTGGGCTTGCGCCTTGGCCTGCGCGGCGCGGTCTGCCTTGCTCAGCTTCAGTTCGTCGCGCGGACCGGCGGCGGGCACCGTGGTGTCCTGCACGCGCGCCGTCACGTTGCCGGACTGCTCGCGCCCCGAGCCCGCTTCCACGGACTTCGCGGCAGCGGCGGCGGCCAGACGGCCGCGGTAGCTGTCGAAGCCCTGCGTGCGCGCCACGACCTCGCGGCGAGCTTCGCGCGGGCTGACGGACTGCGCCTGCTGGGCGCTCGGCACCTTCAACACCGCGCCGGACTTGATCCGGTTGATGTTGCCGCCGATGAATGCATTCGGATTATTCCGATACAGCGCGAGCAGCATCTGCTCGAGCGACACGTCCTGGCCCTGCGCGGCATCGCCGGCAATGCTGGACAGCGTGTCGCCGCGCTGGATCGTGTATGGCTCGCCGGCGGCAGCGCCGTCGGTCGATGCGGGGGCCGCCGGGGCGGCGGCGCGGCGCGGCTGGCGCGGGGCCGGAGCCGGGCGAGCGGCCTCCGACGACGCGGCGGCCGGCACCGGCGCGGCGGGCTTGGCCGCCTGCGCGGGGGCCTCGGCCGGGGACGCATCGGGCGTAGCCGCCTGCACCACCGTGGTCGGGGCGAAGCTCTGGTTGGACTTCGCGCCCGCCGGATCGAGCAGGAACGTGTAGGCGCGCGTCACCTTGCCGCTCGACCAGCTCATGTCGACGAGGATGTCGACGAACGGCTCGCTGATCGGCTGGTTGGAACGGACGGTTGCCACATAGGTGCCGTTGGGGCGCTGCTCCACCTGGAGTCGCACGCCGGACACGGCCGGCAGGTACGTCAGCCCTGCCCTGGCATAGGCGGCCGGCGAGGCAAGCTTGACGTTGAGACTGTCCGCTTCCTCGGCCGAAACGCCGCTGATATCGATTTCAGCCTGGAGCGGTTGCCCCAGATTGGACTGTACCCGTAATTGTCCGAACCCCGCGGCGTACGCGGCGGGCTGCATCAGCAGCAAACCGAGAGCCGTGACGGCCAGCGTTGACCAGCGCTGACGGACAGTAGGCGCATCTTTCCGGCGATGTAGGCTCACACTCACCTCGTGCTCCATTTATGTTTCTAGTAGCGAAAAATAAACCCGACCCAAATGCCTGGCAGGCGGGCGGACGGCCGGTGCGGACGAAAAAAACGTCGTGCCCGATTGTCTCACCCCTTCGCCGCAATGACGCGACGGTGACCCCTTGGCCAGGCGAATGCCGGCTGTATTGTGACGCAAGCCTGGGAAAAATAGGGGTCCGAACGTAACAACGCCGCGCTGGGGCGCGGCGTTGGCAGGAAAGCGGCGGATTCTGTTGCCTCCCCGCAACGAATGCCGGGGAGACTCAGTACCTGCTTACTTCTCGATCAGAATGCGCAGCATACGACGCAGCGGCTCGGCGGCGCCCCACAGCAGTTGGTCGCCCACCGTGAAGGCCGAGAGGTACTCGCCGCCCATCTGCATCTTGCGCAGGCGACCCACCGGAATGCTCAGCGTGCCGGTCACGGCAGCCGGGGTCAGGTCGGTCATGCTCGCTTCGCGCGTGTTCGGCACCACCTTGGCCCACGGGTTGTGGGAGGCCAGCATGCCTTCGATCTCGTCCAGCGGCACATCCTTGCGCAGCTTGATGGTCAGCGCCTGCGAGTGGCAGCGCATGGCGCCAATCCGCACGCACAGGCCGTCCACGGCGATCGGGGTGGCCCCGGTCGCGCCCAGGAAGCCATCGCCGCGACCCAGGATCTTGTTGGTCTCGGCGCCGCCCTTCCATTCTTCGCGCGACACGCCGTTGCCCAGATCCTTGTCGATCCAGGGAATCAGGTTGCCGGCCAGCGGCACGCCGAATTGCTTGGTTTCGTCCGCCGACAGGCCGTGCTGCGTAGCCAGGATGGTGCGGTCGATCTCGAGGATGGCCGAGGCGGGGTTGTCCAGCAGCGGCTTGACCGAGGCGTTCAGGGTGCCGAACTGCGTCAGCAGCTCGCGCATATGCTGCGCGCCGCCGCCCGAGGCCGCCTGGTAGGTCATGGAGGTCATCCACTCGATCAGGTCGTTCTCGAACAGGCCGCCGAGGCCCATCAGCATGCAGCTGACCGTGCAGTTGCCGCCGATGAAGTTCTTGACGCCCTTCGAAAGTGCATCCTTGATCACGTCGTTGTTGACGGGGTCGAGCACGATGATCGCGTCGTCCTTCATGCGCAGCGAAGACGCCGCATCAATCCAGTAGCCGCTCCAGCCGGCCGCGCGCACGCGCGGGAAGACATCGCTGGTGTAGTCGCCGCCCTGGGCGGTGAGCACCACGTCGCACTGCTTCAGTGCGTCGATGTCGTTGGCATCTTTCAGCGTGGTTTCGTTCTTCGCCATGGCCGGGGCCTTGCCGCCGGCGTTGGACGTGCTGAAGAAAACGGGCTCGATATGGTCGAAATCGCGCTCTTCCTGCATGCGTTGCATCAGGACGCTGCCGACCATTCCTCGCCAACCGACGAGACCTACAATCATGACTTACCTCGGATGTGATGAGTACTTCCCCGCCATTTTCCTCGCCCGGCGTACGCTGCGCGGGGAAGACGGGCAGGCACGACGAACGATCTTAGGGGATCGTTTTGGTAGTAATGGTTTTAATCGTCGCGGTATGGTCGCGCGAACCCACGCCGGCCGTGATGACGGCAGCGATGGCAGTAGCGAGGAACTGGGGAATTCGGACCATTCGCGGAGTCTACACGATTTTCTTGCGCCAACGGGGCCCGAAGGCCCCGTTTTTGGCACGAACTGGCAAAAAACGGCCGATTACAGCGCAGCCAGCACGGCTTCGCCCATCTCCCGCGTGCCGACCTGCTTGCAGCCCGGCGTGAGGATGTCGCCGGTGCGGTAGCCCTGGGCCAGCACCTTCTTGACGGCGTTCTCGATGCGGTCGGCCTGGTCGGCCTTGTTCAGCGAGTAGCGCAGCATCATCGCGGCGGAGAGGATGGTGGCCAGCGGATTGGCCACGCCCTTGCCGGCGATGTCCGGCGCCGAGCCGTGCGACGGCTCGTACAGACCCTTGTTGTTGGCATCGAGCGACGCCGACGGCAGCATGCCGATGGAACCGGTCAGCATCGCTGCCTCGTCGGACAGGATGTCGCCGAACATATTGCCGGTAACGATCACATCGAAGCTCTTCGGCGCCTTGACCAGCTGCATGGCCGCGTTGTCGACGTACATGTGCGACAGCTCGACGTCCGGATATTCCTTGCTGACATCGATCACGATGTCCTTCCAGAACTGGAACGTCTCCAGCACGTTGGCCTTGTCCACGCTGCACAGCTTCTTGCCACGCTTGGCTGCGGCCTGGAACGCCACGTGGGCGATGCGGCGGATCTCGGGCTCGCTGTAGCGCATCGTGTCGAAGGCTTCGCGGGCGCCCTTGAACAGGCCGTCCGGGGCCTCGCGCATGCCGCGCGGCTGACCGAAGTAGATGTCGCCGTTCAGCTCACGCACGATCAGGATGTCCAGGCCGGCCACCAGTTCGGGCTTCAGGCTCGAGGCGCCGGTCAGCTCCGGGTAGCAGATCGCCGGGCGGAAGTTCGCGAACAGCTGCAGGTGCTTGCGCAGGCCCAGGATGGCCTGCTCCGGACGCAGCGGGCGCTCCAGGCTGTCGTACTTCCAGTCGCCCACGGCGCCGAACAGGATGGCATCGGCCTCCTTGGCCAGCTTCAGCGTGTTCTCGGGCAGCGGATGGCCTTCGGCCTCGTAGCCGGCGCCGCCGACCGGCGCCGTTTCCAGTTCGAATTTCTCGTCGAGGGCGTTGAGCACCTTGACAGCTTCGGCAACGATCTCGGGACCAATGCCGTCACCCGGCAGGACTGCAATCTTCATCTGTCTTCCTGTATTGGAGTGTGTCTTGTGCGGTCAGCCGACCAGGCGATTGCCCAGCCAGGGCATCTTCGTCAGGCGCTCGGCTTCGTACGCCTTGATCTTGTCCTTGTGGCGCAGCGTCAGCGCCACGTCGTCAAAGCCGTTCAGCATGCAGTACTTGCGGAACGGGGCGATGTCGAACGGGTAGCTGTTGCCGCCCGGCGTGAGCACCACCTGCTTGTCCAGGTCGATGGTCAGCTGGTAGCCCGGGAACGCGTTGGTCTCGTTGAACAGGTGGTCGACCTGGAGGTCGGTCAGCGCCACCGGCAGCAGGCCGTTCTTGTAGCAGTTGTTGAAGAAGATATCGGCGAAGCTCGGCGCGATGACGGCGCGGAAGCCGTATTGCGTGAGCGCCCACGGCGCGTGCTCGCGCGAGCTGCCGCAGCCGAAGTTGTTGCGTGCCAGCAGGATGCTCGCGCCCTGGTAGCGCTGCTGGTTCAGCACGAAGTCCGGGTTCAGCGGGCGCTTGCTGTTGTCCTGGCCGGGCTGGCCGACGTCCTTGTAGCGCCATTCGTCGAACAGGTTCGGGCCGAAGCCCGTGCGCTTGATCGACTTCAGGAACTGCTTCGGGATGATCGCGTCGGTGTCGACGTTTTCGCGGTCCAGCGGCGCCACGAGGCCGCTGTGTACGGTGAACTTGTCCATGAGTATGTCCTTACTTGCGCGCCGCGTTCTCGAGGGAACGCCCGGCGGCCTGCGTGTCCTTGCCGATGCCAGCCATCGTGTTGCAGCCAGCCAGTTGCAGCATGCCCAGGCATGCCAGGAACGTGATCACGATCTTTTTCATGTTCTGCTTATTCGATTAGCCGTGTACGGATGCCGTTGCGTAACGCCTCAGCCCAGCTTTCGGATGTCGACGAAATGACCCTCGATGGCAGCGGCGGCGGCCATCGCCGGGCTGACCAGGTGGGTCCGGCCGCCGGCGCCCTGGCGGCCTTCGAAGTTGCGGTTCGAGGTGGACGCGCAGCGCTCGCCCGGCTCCAGCCGGTCGGCGTTCATCGCCAGGCACATCGAGCAGCCCGGCTCGCGCCATTCGAAGCCGGCGGCCTTGAAGACCTTGTCCAGCCCTTCACGCTCGGCTTGCGCCTTCACCAGGCCCGAGCCCGGCACCACCATCGCCAGCTTCACGTTGCCGGCTACCTTGCGGCCCAGCTTCTGCACCACCCAGGCGGCGGCGCGCATGTCCTCGATGCGGCTGTTGGTGCAGGAGCCGATGAACACCTTGTCGATCTGGATCGACTCCATCGGCACGTTCGGCTGCAGGTTCATGTACTCGAGCGCGCGCTCCATGGCGTTGCGGCGGTTCGGGTCTTTTTCCTTCTCGGGATCGGGTACGCGGTCCTCGATGCTGACCACCATCTCGGGCGACGTGCCCCAGGTGACCTGCGGGCGGATGTCCTCGCCGCGCAGTTCAACCACCTTGTCGAAGTGGGCGCCTGCGTCCGAATGCAGCGTGCGCCAATAGGCCACGGCCTGGTCCCATTCCACGCCCTGCGGCGCGTACGGACGACCCTTCACGTATTCCAGCGTCACGTCATCCACGGCCACCATGCCGGCGCGCGCGCCAGCTTCGATCGCCATGTTGCAGACGGTCATGCGGCCTTCCATCGTCAGGTCGCGGATGGCGGACCCGGCGAATTCCATGGTGTAGCCCGTACCGCCAGCCGTGCCGATCTTGCCGATGATGGCCAGCACGATGTCCTTGGCGGTGCAGCCGCGCGGCAGCTTGCCTTCCACGCGGATCAGCATGTTCTTGGCCTTCTTGCCCAGCAGCGTCTGCGTGGCCAGCACGTGCTCCACCTCGGACGTGCCGATGCCGTGCGCCAGCGCGCCGAACGCGCCGTGCGTGCTGGTGTGCGAGTCGCCGCAGACCACCGTCATGCCCGGCAGCGTGGCGCCCTGCTCCGGCCCGATCACGTGGACGATGCCCTGGCGGTGATCGTTCATCTTGAACTGGGTGATGCCGAAGGCGTCGCAGTTGGCGTCGAGCGTATCGACCTGGAGCTTCGAGACGGGGTCGGTGATGCCTTCCGTACGGTCCGTGGTCGGGACGTTGTGGTCGGACACGGCCAGATTCGCGCTGATGCGCCACACCGGACGCTCCGCCAGCTTCAGCCCCTCGAACGCCTGCGGGCTGGTCACTTCGTGCAGCAGGTGGCGATCGATGTAGAGCAGCGTTGTGCCGTCTTCCTCGACGTGGACGGTGTGGTCATCCCAGAGTTTGTCGTAGAGCGTCTTGGCCATGATGCAGGGGGGGCGAACCGTCCGTCCGGGCAGGAACGGCGCAGGTCCGCGCAGTGGTTTGCAGGGGATTGTTATTTACCGGATGCCTTCGCGGGTCGGTGCCGCTATTGTGCCGCGCCTCCGGCGTGGCCGGTGATTGCTTGACATCGCAATCGATTATGCCACGCGGGGGCCCGCCCAAGCGGTCAGACGCTGCCAACCGCCCGGTAGTCATTGGCGAAAGGGGGATTTCGCGGTTGGCGAAAAGGGGGTGGGTGGCGGCAAGTCCGGGGCGGCGGCGCCTTTCGAACTAGTTCTATAGATCACTTCTTTGCCGATCGATAGGCTCCCTGAGTTGTTTCTCAACCAACGACGGGAGCATCTGATGGCGCAGGACATCTTCTTGAGGCTGACAGGAATCGAGGGCGAAGCGACGGACGCCAGCCATTCGAAAGAGATCGAGGTTCTGACGTGGGAATGGTCGGTGAAGCAGCCATCGAACATGCACGCAGGAAGGGGCGGTGGCGCAGGCAAGGCGACCGTTGAGGACCTGACGTTCGAACACTATGTCGACCGCGCCACGCCGAACCTTGTCCAGTGTTGCCTGAGCGGCAAGCATATCGATAGCGCCGTGCTGGTCATGCGCAAGGCCGGCGGGAAGCCGCTGGAGTTTCTCAGGATCACCATGGAGGACGTCCTGGTGACTCAGGTGAAACCGGCTCACAACATCAATATGCGCGCGCCCCGAGAAGAAGTCAGCCTTTCGTTTTCGCGGGTGAAGCAGGAATACGTCGTGCAGAACGCGTCGGGTGGCAGTGCAGGGACGGTCGCGATGGGTTTCGATGTGAAGGCAAATCGCGCAATCTGAAAGGGGAAACGGCATGCTGTTTATTGACAAGAATGGAATCGTCGATGCGGAGCGCATCAAGATCAAAAGATTTCCAGGTATCGAACGGGGGTTGATGGCCAAGGTGAATGGAATCGTCGTCCATCAAACCTACAGCCCGACCGCGGAAAGCACGTTCAACAGCTACCGAGATCAGGGCGCAAATGGCGCACACTTCCTGATCGAAAAAGACGGAACCATCTATCAAACCGCATCCTTGCTAAAGAGGACAAATCATGTTGGCCTCTTGAAATCACGCTGTATTGCCACGCACGCCTGTTCGCCGACGGAACTCAAAATCGCCTCCTCGATGAGAGGCACTCAAAGACTATCCGATCATGAACACAAGAAACCATGGCCCCAGCGATACCCGGCAAATTATGATGCGATTGGTATCGAACTCGTAGGCATGGCATACCCTAAAAATATACCAGGAAAGGAAAATCCAGCCCTTGTCTATGAGAATGTCACTGCCGCGCAAAACTTTTCCCTGCATTGGTTAATCGCTGAAACAGTCCAAACATTCACGATCTTGGCGAGCGAAATCTATCGACATCCTCATGTGTCTTACAAAATCGTTACGGAGGCAAGCACAGCAAAATGGTAAATTCGCGAGCCGTTATTGGCGCTGTATTAATCTCGTGCTATGCGTTGCCGGCGGCAAGCCAAGAGCGAACGGCGACAGTAATAGTGATAGAGGAAACCGGCCGCAACATCGACACTCAGGACACCTTTCTCACGGAGCACTGCAAAGCATTCAAGCCCACGGTTAACCAGGTCAAACGCTATTTTTCTAAGGCGTATCCAGTAGATGGTTACGTACACACACATGAGCGTTATTCCCCATGCTATGCGACGGGAAAGGTGAAGTTCAGCGACAACAGTTCTGGCACATTTCAGCTGTCTTCCGGCGGAACTGCCTTATTAACTTGGTCACGAAGTGAAGACACAGTGCGTTTGCTCTACAAGCGCAACGAATGGCATGATCCCTTCGCTTGCATGTACGGTCTTTCCGACAAACCAACGTGCTAACGGTTCCTGGATTCAAAATGCCGAATTTCAACTTCGGAATGCTGTTTTTGGTTCTGGCATCGTGGCAGGCATTTCCTGCTGCAAGTGCGGAACGAACCGTTACACAGGTGATCCTAGACGGGGCCGGTCTCGACAGCGACATCGACGACGCCAGCCTCACGGAAAACTGCAAGACCTTCAAGCCCACGGTCAGCCAAGTAAAACGGTATTTCTCCAAGGCTTATCCGATAGAGAGCCGCATTCTGACGCACGAACGTTATTCCCCATGCTTTGCGAACGGCGAGGTATCGTTCAGCGATAACACTTCCGGAAGATTTCGACTCTACTCAGGAGGGACAGCGACATTATTCTGGTTAGGAGGCAATACGGTCGACCTGCTCTACAAGGGCAACAAATGGCATGACCCATTCGCTTGCGCATATGGCCTTAGCGACGAGCCGGAATGCTGACGATCCAAGGCCGCGTGGCGCAGTATCCGGACGCTCCCCAGCCGCCTTGGATCGTATTCCCACACATCAAGCCTGATGAACTGGCGGTACATGTCAGGCAAGGCGTGGCGGAACCCTGGTTCGATCAGGAGTGGCGACCATTCTGGACGTCCCTTACATCAACGCAGCGGAGTCGGTATCTGGACGACTGGCAGGCTAGTTCCGAATGGCGAGCGGCGATTGCGTTCGTCTTCGAGTCTTTCTCTGAGCAGGATATCGATCAGGACGCCAAGGAATCTCAAGCGTATCTCAAGACTCGTGGAGAAACCGCCCAAAAGATAAAGCGCCCTCTCCTCAAGCGCCTGTTCAGGCGCCGCTAGACAGCAAGACGGCAAGTCGGCTCGCCAGAAAAAAGGCGGCACTTGGTGCCGCCTGTCCTATTACCCACCCAAATACGCCGCCCGTATCCGGTCATTCGCCAGCAAATTCTCCCCGGTATCCGCCAGCACCACCTTCCCGGTTTCCAGCACGTAGCCTCGGTCCGCCACCTGCAACGCCTTGTTGGCGTTCTGCTCGACCAGGAATACCGTGACGCCTTCCTCACGAATGGTGCGGATGATGTCGAAGATCTGGGCGATGATCAGCGGGGCGAGGCCCAGCGTTGGCTCGTCCAGCAGCAGCAGTCGGGGGCGGCTCATCAGGGCACGGCCGATCGCCAGCATTTGCTGTTCGCCGCCGGACATCGTGCCCGCGCGCTGGCCCGAGCGCTGGTTCAGCCTCGGAAAAAGCTTGAAAACGTGCTCGATGCCGGCCTCGATGTCGTGCCGGCTGGCGAAGAACGCGCCCATCTTCAGGTTTTCCAGCACGGTCAGGCTCGGGAACACTCGCCGCCCTTCCGGCGAGATCGCCATGCCCATGCGCATGATCTCGTGGGTATTGCGCTGCGTGATGTCCTGCCCCTCGAACGACACGCGGCCGCTCGAGGCGCGCGGCGAGCCGCACACGGTCATCATCAGCGTGGTCTTGCCTGCGCCGTTGCTGCCGATCAGCGTGACGATTTCGCCCTTGTTCACTTCGATCGATACGCCGCTCAGCGCCTCCACGGCGCCATAGTGGGTATGGACCTGTTCCAGCTTCAGCATCAGTCCTCTCCCAGGTAGGCCTTGATCACGCGCGGGTCGTTGCGCACTTCGTCCGGCTTGCCGATGACGATCGGCTTGCCGTGCTCCATCACGAGGATGCGGTCGGACACGCCCATGACGAGGCTCATGTCATGCTCGATCAGCAGCACCGAAATGTTGAATTCGTGGCGCAATTTGTCGATCAATTGTTGCAGTTCGATCTTTTCCTGCGGATTCAGGCCCGCCGCCGGTTCGTCCAACATCAGCAGGCGCGGCTTGGTGATCATGCAGCGCGCGATCTCGAGCCGGCGCTGGTGTCCATAGGACAGCGTGCCCGCCTCGCGATTGGCCACCGAGGTCAGGCCCATGCGTTCGAGCCAGACGGCGGCGCGCTCCAGCGCCTCGCGCTCGGCGCGGCGGTAGGCCGGCGTGGCGAACAGCCCGCGCAGCAGGCCGGCCTTGACCTGCAGGTGCTGCGCCACGAGCAGGTTCTCCACCACGGTCAGCGACTTGAACAGGCGAATATTCTGAAACGTGCGCACCAGCCCGCGCCGCGCCACCTGGTGGCTCGGCAGGCCGGCGATGGCCTGGCCGTCCAGCGTGACTTCGCCGCCGGTGGGCTTGTAGAAGCCGCCCACGCAGTTGAACACCGTGGTCTTGCCGGCGCCGTTCGGGCCGATGATGGCGAAGACCTCGTCGCGACGTACATCGAAATCGATGCCGTCCACGGCCAGCAGCCCGCCAAAGCGCATCTGCAGGCCGGATACTTTCAGCATTTCCGCGCTCATTGTGGCAACTCCACGTGGGGACGGCTCGCGGGCAGCAAGCCCTGCGGACGCCACATCATCATCAGCACCATCACCAGGCCGAAAATCAGCATGCGGTATTCGGCAAAATCGCGCGCCACCTCGGGCAGCACGGTCAGCAGGATGGCTGCCAGGATCACGCCCAGCTGCGAGCCCATGCCGCCCAGCACTACCACGGCCAGGATCAACGCCGATTCGATAAACGTGAACGATTCCGGATTGACCAGCCCCTGGCGCGCCGCGAAGAACGCGCCGGCCAGCCCCGCGAACGAGGCGCCCAGCGTGAATGCCGACAGCTTGATGCGCGTGGGATTCAGGCCCAGCGAGCGGCAGGCGATCTCGTCGTCGCGCAGCGCCTCCCAGGCGCGGCCCATCGGCATGCGGATCAGGCGGCTCGTCACGAACAGGGTGAAGCCGACCAGCAGCAGCGCCAGCAGGTACAGGAAGATCACCATGTGCTGGCCGGTGTAATCGAGCCCGATCATTTCATGGAACGTGCGCGTGCCTTCCACGCTGGCGCTGCGCGCCATCTCGATGCCGAACACGGTCGGCTTCGGAATGCCCGAGACGCCGTCCGGGCCGCCAGTCAGGCTGGTCAGATTGTTCAAGAGCAGGCGGATGATTTCACCGAAGCCGAGCGTGACGATGGCCAGGTAGTCGCCGCGCAGCCGCAGCACGGGGAAGCCGAGCACGAAGCCGAACAGCGCCGACATGCCCGCAGCAATCGGCAGGCACTCCCAGAACGTGAACCCGAAATACTGGTTGAGCAGCGCATACGTATAGCCGCCCACCGCGTAGAAGCCCACGTAGCCCAGGTCGAGCAGGCCAGCGAAGCCCACCACGATGTTCAGGCCCAGGCCCAGGATCACGTAGATCAGGGCAAGCGTGGCCACGTCCACCGCGCCGCGCGAGCCAAAGAACGGCCAGACCAGCCCCACCGCCAGCAGCACCCAGATCACCACGCGCTGCTGCTGCGCGCCCATCGCCGGCGCGGCGGGCAGCTTCACGGCGCTACGGGCCCGCGTGAGCAGCGGCTTGAGCAGCTGAAAGACGAAAACGGCCGCCACGGCGATCCAGACCGGCCGCCAGTGTGGCTCCAGCACCACCTTGTAGCCGTCCAGCTTCAGTTGCAGGCCCAGCACGGGAATGGTGAGGATGGCCGTCATCACGGCCGCCGTCACCGCGTTTTTCATCGTCTGCGCGACGGAATGCGAGACGGATTTTTGATACATCGCTTGTGTCATGGGGCGCCCTCCTCAGACCTTTTCCACATCCGGCTTGCCAAGCAGGCCGGTCGGACGGAACAGCAGCACGAGGACCAGCAGGCCGAACGCCACCACGTCCTTGTACTCGGCCGGCATGTAGCCGGAGGCGAAGGTTTCGGCCAGACCCAGCAGCACGCCGCCGAGCATCGCGCCCGGAATGCTGCCGATGCCGCCCAGCACGGCGGCCGTAAAGGCCTTGATGCCGGCAATGAAACCGATGAAGGGATTGAGCTTGCCGATGGTCAGCCCGATCAGCACGCCGCCCACGGCGGCCAGCATCGCGCCGAGCACGAAGGTGAACGAGATCACGCGGTTCGTGTCGATGCCGAGCAGGTTGGCCATGCGCATGTCCTCCGCACAGGCACGGCAGGCGCGGCCCATGCGCGAGTGGCCGATGAACAGCGTCAGCGCCACCATCAGCACCAGCGTCACGCCCACGATCAGCAGGCGCGAATACGGCACGGTCACGACGAAGTCACTGCCCATCTGGAATTCGATGGCACCCGAGATCAGCACCGGCACGGACACGTCGCGCGCGCCCTGCCCGATCTGGACGTAGTTCTGAAGAAAAATCGACATGCCGATGGCCGAGATCAACGGCACAAGGCGCGGCCCGCCGCGCAAGGGGCGATACGCCACGCGCTCCACGGCAAAGCCATAACAGCCGGTGACGGCCACGGACACGATCAGCGCAGCACCCAGCACCAGCGGCAGCGGGTAGCCGGCCTGCGCGCCGATGGCGGTCAGGGTCACAAGGCCCACGTAGGCGCCGATCATGTAGATCTCGCCGTGGGCAAAGTTGATCATGCCGATGATGCCGTAGACCATGGTGTAGCCAATGGCGATCAGCGCATAGATCGCACCCAGTGTCAGGCCGTTGACCAGCTGCTGGGTGAACTGTGGAAGGAATTCGTTCATGCGGGGGACCTTGTGGATCGGGGAGCCCGATGCGGCGCGCGGGCCATCATGATGTGACGACTATCCGACATCGAACCGATACCAAAACGCCCCGCTCCCTATGCGGGAGCGAGGCGTTTCGCCAGACTGGCGCCGGACTTAGTTGGCGGCGGTCTTCGTGGCGTCCTTGTGCCACGTGTAGACGACGAACTTGAACGACTTCAGATCGCCCTTCTCGTCGTACTCGACCTTGCCGATCGGCGTGGTGAACGCGTTCTTGTGCATGTACGCGGCCACCTTGGCCGGGTCCGTGCTCTTGGCGCCGGCGATGGCGTCGCCGATGATCTTCACGGCGGCGTAGGCGGGCATCTGGAACGGGCCGTTGGCGTCGCGCTTCTTGTCGGCGAAGGCCTTCACCAGCGCGGCGTTGGCCGGGTCGGCCGAGAAGTCGGCCGGCAGCGTGACCAGCATGCCTTCCGACGACGGGCCGGCGATGGCCGTCACGTCCTTGTTGCCCACGCCTTCGGGGCCCATGAACGTGGCCTTCACGCCCTGCTCGCGCGCCTGGCGCAGCAGCAGGCCCATTTCCGGGTGATAGCCGCCGAAGTAGACGAAGTCCACGCCCTGCGACTTCAGCTTCGTGATGACAGCGGAGTAGTCCGAATCGCCGGCGTTGATGCCTTCGAACACGGCCACGGGAATCTTGGCCGCTTCCAGGTCCTTCTTCACCGAAGAGGCGATGCCCTGGCCGTACGACTGCTTGTCGTGCAGCACAGCCACCTTCTTCGGCTTGACCTTGCCGATGATGTACTGGGCAGCGGCAGGACCCTGCTGGTCGTCACGGCCGATGGTGCGGAAGATGAACTTGCGCTTCTTGTTCTCGGTCAGCTGCGGCGCGGTGGCCGACGGCGTGACCATCACGATGCCTTCGTTCTCGTAGATATCCGATGCCGGGATCGTCGAGCCGGAGCACACGTGGCCAATCACGAAGCGGATGTTCTGGCTCACGACCTTGTTGGCAACCGCCACGGCCTGCTTCGGCTCGCAGGCGTCGTCCATCAGCACCACTTCGAGCTTGTTGCCACCGGCACCGCCCGCGGCATTGATCTGTTCGATGGCGGTCAGGGCACCGGCCTTGACCATGTCGCCGTACTGGGCGACCGAGCCGCTCATGGGGCCGGCGATGGCGATCTTGACGGTTTCGGCGTGGGCCAGGCTGGCGGCAGTGAGGCCGGCGGTGGCAATCACGGCGGCCATGGCAGTGGACGTGAGACGGGACAACGTCATCAGGAGCTCCTCGATTATGTTTAGGTCATTCCGGGCAGAGGCGGCATGACCAGCGCAATCGAACAACACCCGCGGGGAGAGCCGCCAGAGGTGGCGGAGGGACGACCCGAAGCGGAAGACGGGCCTGCGATGAAGACGTGAAGCGATGCGGGGCCCGGCATGTGTCAGCGCCCGGAAGCCCGTGGCGCCAAAAGTTCGGAAAGACAACGTTGATGCGTTCTCTATTGCGCAAGCGCTTCGCCTGCCCCGCCTTGCCTCGCGACGTGCCGGAAGGGTGGCCCGGCTGCCGGTGGCAAAAGCAGCCCGCATTATAGAGGGAAGTTGCAACCCGTTGGGGCGATAGTTCCCGACTTTGCCGAAAATCAGACAACAAATGTAGACAGTTGCAACCTTCGCATGGCAGGAATCGTCGCAAAAATGGCCTTTCACAACTGTTGTGCATAGCTGCGCCGATGACCCTCGCGCGGCGCCGCACAACGCCACGCCGCCGGAAAAACAAACGCCCCGGCAAGCCGGGGCGTTTGTTTTTGCTGCAGTGCAAGGCGACTAGGCCACCCTGCGCTCGCGCGGCGGGATCAGCGCTTGGCCATGTCCGGCACTTCGCGGGCGGCGTTGCCGTTGAAGAGCTGGCGCGGACGGCCGATCTTGTACTCGGGGTCCGTGATCATCTCTTCCCACTGCGAGATCCAGCCCGGCGTACGTGCCAGGGCGAAGATGCAGGTGAACAGCGAGGTCGGGATGCCCAGCGCGCGCTGCACGATACCCGAGTAGAAGTCCACGTTCGGGTACAGCTTGCGGCTCACGAAGTACTCGTCTTCCAGCGCGATCTTTTCCAGTTCCATGGCGAGCTTGAACAGCGGGTCGTTGTGCAGGCCCAGTTCGTTCAGCACTTCATGGCAGGTTTCGCGCATCAGCTTGGCGCGCGGATCGTAGTTCTTGTACACGCGGTGGCCAAAGCCCATCAGGCGCACGCCCGAGTTCTTGTCCTTGACCTGCTTGATGAACTCGTTGATGTTGTCCACGCTGCCGATCTCTTCCAGCATCTTCAGCGCAGCTTCGTTGGCGCCGCCGTGGGCCGGACCCCACAGGCAGGCCACGCCAGCGGCGATGGCGGCGAACGGGTTCGTGCCCGACGAGCCAGCCAGGCGCACCGTCGAGGTCGAGGCGTTCTGCTCGTGGTCTGCGTGCAGGATGAAGATGCGGTCCAGCGCGCGCTCGAGCACCGGGTTCACGGTGTACGGGGCGCACGGCGTGCCAAACATCATGCGCAGGAAGTTGCCCGAGTAGGACAGGTCGTTCTGCGGGTAGATGTACGGCTGGCCGATGTTGTACTTGTATGCCATGGCCACGAGGGTCGGCATCTTGGCGATCAGGCGGATGGCCGAGATCTCACGCTGGTGCGGATCATCGATGTCCATCGCGTCGTGGTAGAACGCGCTCATCGCGCCCACGAGACCCGTCAGCACGGCCATCGGGTGGGCATCGCGGCGGAAGCCGCGCAGGAAGAATTGCAGCTGCTCGTGAACCATCGTGTGGTTCATCACGCTGTTGACGAACTCTTCCTTCTGCTTGGCGTTGGGCAGTTCGCCCTTCAGCAGCAGGTAGCAGGTTTCCAGGTGATCGCACTTGCCTGCCAGCTGCTCGATCGGATAGCCGCGGTACAGCAGTTCGCCCTTGTCACCGTCGATGTAGGTGATCTTGGAGTTGCACGACGCAGTCGACATGAACCCCGGGTCATAGGTGAACTTGCCGGTCTGTCCGTACAGCTTGCGAATGTCGATCACGTCGGGGCCAACGGTACCCTTGTAGATCGGCAGCTCAACGCTGGGGGAACCATCGGAAAACGATAGCGTGGCTTTCACATCGGACGGCGTCATGTCGGTTCCTTCAAATGCTGTGAATAATAGTGTTGACCAAACTCAGACCGAACGCAGCAGGTCCAGGACCCGGTGCATCGGGGGCGTGTCGAGCTCACCGTCCAGCTCCTTGCGGACAAGCAGCAGGTCCATCAACTCGTTGTCGCTGAGCTCGAACAGCTCGCCCAGCGATGCCACGTCCTCATCGGACAGGCTCTCCTCGTAACGGTTGAAGAAACGTTCGACGATGATGTCGTTCTCCAGGAGGCCGCGGCGGGCACGCCAGCGCAACCGGGCGCGCTTATGCGGATCGGCCTGATGGGAGAAAGTGGTGGAAAGACTCATGGTCAGCCTTCTTGCGATCGGCGCGTCACCTGATATACCTCAACAGGCTGACGCGCCGCTTACTTCAACTGCAGACTGCGATACTGCAGCCTCCCGCGTGGTGGCAGGAGGCAGTTTATACCGCTGGTTTATACCGCGCGGCGAACCATCAGTTCCTTGATCTTGCCGATGGCCTTCGTCGGGTTGAGACCCTTCGGGCACACGTCGACGCAGTTCATGATGCTGTGGCAGCGGAACAGGCGGTACGGGTCGTTCAGGTTGTCCAGACGCTCGCCGGTGGCCTGATCGCGGCTGTCCGCGATGAAGCGGTAGGCTTGCAGCAGGCCGGCCGGGCCGACGAACTTGTCCGGGTTCCACCAGAACGACGGGCAGGACGTGGAGCAGCTCGCGCACAAGATGCACTCGTACAGGCCGTCCAGCTCGTCACGTTCCTGCGGCGACTGCAGACGCTCCTTCTCGGGCGGCGGCTCGTCGTTGATCAGGAACGGCTTGATCGAGTTGTACTGCTTGAAGAAGTTCGTCATGTCGACGATCAGGTCGCGCACCACCGGCAGGCCGGGCAGCGGACGCAGCACGATGCGGTCCGGCAGCTCGCGCATGTTCGTCAGGCAGGCCAGGCCGTTCTTGCCGTTGATGTTCATCGCGTCCGAACCGCACACGCCTTCACGGCACGAACGGCGGAACGAGATGGTCTCGTCGAGCTTCTTCAGCTTGACCAGCGCATCGAGCAGCATGCGCTCGTGACCGTCGAGTTCTACCTCGTAGGTCTGCATGCGGGGCGCGTCGTCCTTGTCCGGATCGTAGCGGTAGACTTCGAAAATACGCTTCATTTCTGTGGGTCCTGTTGTCTCTACGATGCGGGGCTCAGAAGGTACGGGCCTTCGGCGGAACCGATTCCACTGTCAGCGGCTCCATCTTCACCGGCTTGTAGTCGAGGCGGTTGCCTTCGCTGTAGAACAGCGTGTGCTTGAGCCAGTTGTTGTCGTCGCGGTTCGGGAAGTCGCTGTGGGCGTGGGCGCCACGCGATTCCTTGCGGGCCGCGGCCGAGATCATCGTCGCCTTGGCCACTTCCACCAGGTTCGACACTTCCAGGGCTTCCACCAACGCGGTGTTGAAGACCCTGGACTTGTCCTTCAGGTGGATGTTGTTGGCACGCTCCGCCACTTCCAGGATGCGCTCGACGCCTTCGTCCATCAGCTTCTGCGTACGGAACACGCCGGCATGCGACTGCATGTTGCGGCGGATGTCGTTGGCCACGTCCTGGGTGTATTCGCCCGAGGTCGTGCCCTGCAGCTTGGCCAGGCGCGACATGGCGCGGTCCGCGGCGTCAGCCGGCAGCGGCTTGTGTTCCTTCTGCTTGTTCGCGTTGGCGATGATGTGGTTGCCGGCCGCACGGCCGAACACCACCAGATCCAGCAGCGAGTTCGTGCCCAGGCGGTTGGCGCCGTGCACCGACACGCAGGAGCATTCGCCGATCGCGTAGAAGCCGTTCACGATCTCGTTCGGGTTGCCGTTCTTCGGCACCACGACCTGACCGTGGAAGTTCGTCGGGATACCGCCCATCTGGTAGTGGATGGTCGGCACGACGGGGATCGGTTCCTTGATCGCGTCGACGTTGGCGAACTTCATGCCGATTTCGCGGATCGACGGCAGGCGCTTCATGATGGTCTCGGCACCGACGTGGGTCAGGTCGAGCAGCACGTAGTCGCCGTTCGGGCCGCAGCCACGGCCTTCCTTGATTTCCTGGTCCATCGAGCGCGACACGAAGTCACGCGGCGCCAGATCCTTCAGCGTCGGGGCATAGCGCTCCATGAAGCGCTCGCCATCCTTGTTACGCAGGATGCCGCCCTCGCCACGCACGCCTTCCGTGATCAGCACGCCCGCGCCGGCCACGCCGGTCGGGTGGAACTGCCAGAACTCCATGTCTTCCAGGGGTACGCCGGCACGTGCCGCCATGCCCAGGCCATCGCCCGTGTTGATGAAGGCGTTGGTGGAAGCCGCGTAGATCCGGCCCGCGCCGCCGGTGGCGAACAGGGTGGTCTTGGCTTCGAGGATGTAGACCTCGCCGGTCTCCATTTCCAGCGCGGTCACGCCCAGCACATCACCGTCTTCGTCGCGGATCAGATCCAGCGCCATCCATTCGACGAAGAAATGTGTCTTAGCGCGCACATTACGCTGGTACAGCGTGTGCAGCAGCGCGTGGCCGGTACGGTCAGCCGCGGCGCAGGCACGCTGCACGGGCTTCTCGCCATAGTTGGCCGTGTGGCCGCCGAACGGACGCTGGTAGATCGTGCCATCGGCATTACGGTCGAACGGCATGCCGAAGTGCTCGAGCTCGTACACGACCTTCGGCGCTTCCCGGCACATGAACTCGATGGCGTCCTGGTCGCCCAGCCAGTCCGAGCCCTTGATGGTGTCGTAGAAGTGATAGTGCCAGTTGTCCTCGCTCATGTTGCCGAGCGAGGCACCGATGCCACCCTGCGCCGCCACGGTGTGCGAGCGGGTGGGGAAAACCTTCGACAGCACGGCCACGTTCAGGCCGGCTTCCGCGAGCTGGAGGGATGCGCGCATCCCGGCGCCGCCCGCCCCGACGATGACCACGTCAAACCGACGACGCGGCAATCCAGTCTTGACTGCGACCATTTATTACACCCTCCAGAGAATCTGAGCAGCGTAGCCCGCACAACCGACGAGCCACAGAATCGTAAGAACTTGCAGCACGAGGCGCACGGCCATCGGCTTCACATAGTCCATCCAGATGTCGCGCACGCCAAACCAGGCGTGATACAGCAGCGAGAGGATGGTGAGGAACGTCAGGATCTTCATCCACTGGTTGGAGAAGAGACCTGCCCAGCCTTCGTACGACGGATTGCCGAAGGCCAGGTACACACCCGCCAGGATCACGGTGAACAGCACCATGATCACGGCGGTCACGCGTTGCGCCAGCCAGTCCTTCAGACCGTAGTGCGCACCGACGACAAGACGCTTGGGACCGATATTATTGTTTGCCACCTTGATTCTCCTCAGAACAGGCCGAATAGCTTCAGCCCGAAAATCAGGGTGAGCAGCAGGCTGACGACGAGCACCGCGACGGCCGACTTTGCAGACGTGGGCTTTGCCACGCCGACGTGCACGTCGAGCAGCAGGAAGCGGATGCCAGCGCAGAAGTGATGCAGGTAACCCCAGATCAGCGCCAGGATGACCAGTTTGACGAAGCCGTTGGACAGCAGTGCCGAGAACTTGGCGAAGCTCAGCTCGGACGTGACGCTCTGCTCAAACAGGTACAGAACGAACGGAAGGAGGAGGAACATCAATGCACCGCTGACGCGATGCAGGATGGATACCTTGCCGGCCCAGGGCAACCGATAACGCGCGATTTGCGCAATACCGATGTTCCGGAACTCCGGCCTGGCTTGTTTGACGGCTTCAGCCATGCGAGACCCCATTTGCGGTAGAAAAAAAACTGCAAAAGAACGAAAACTGCCATTGCTCCGGGTTTCACCGGATCGCTACACGATTGCGCAGTGACGCGACTCCGGGTACCTTGAAGGCACGGGACACACCCGCCTTCCGGTGCGCACCGGTTTGGATCCTGCGCGTGGGTTGCGCTGGATGCAAATGAATGCACTGGAGCAAATCCAGATGATTTTAGCGCCTTTGTTGCGCGCCGCACCAATAATTTTCAGCTATCGCGCACCAACCCGGCGTGCCCGACAATCGCACGCAATACTTCGCGCACCACGCCGGATCGGACTTCTCCCCGGCGCATTCCCGATGATTCCATTCAATGGCCGCAACGGTCGGCACAGGTCATCTGCAGGCGCCGCAATAATCGCGCCCCGACCCTGGCGAGCATCGCCACCATGCATTAACTCAAGTCATTCTGGTAATAGTGCCGGGTGGTCACATAGAGGCCGCGGCGGACTTCCACCGGACGATCGCCATAGGTGAACGATACCCGCTCCACCGACAGCAGCGGCGTACCCGCGGCCACGGACAGCAACTCGGCCGCCGTATTATCGGCAGAAACCGCCCGAATCTTTTCCGTGGCGCGGATCATGCGCGTGCCGAACTCGGCCTCGAACAGCGCGTACATCGGGCCCTTCCACTCGTTGAGCTTCTCGGCCGTCAGTCCTTTGAAATTGGTACCCAGCAGCCAGATCTCGTCCAGCACCGTGGCTTCATTCGAAAATGTCAGCACGCGGCGGATCTGCACGACGCTGTCGCCGGTTCGGATGTCCAGCAGCCGTGCGATCTCGGCCGGCGCGCGCAGGCGCTTGCATTCCAGCACCCGGCTCGCGCCATAGTGCGGCTCGCCCTCGTCGGGTACCAGCCGCAGGAAACGGAACTTGACCACGTCCTCGTAGTGCGTGGTCACGAAAGTGCCCTTGCCCTGCCGGCGGGCCACCAGGTTCTCGGCAGCCAGTTCGTCGATGGCCTTGCGCACCGTGCCCTGGCTGACCTTGTAGCGCGCGGCCAGGTCCATCTCGCTCGGGATCATTTCGCCCGGTTTCCATTCGCCGGACTGCAGGCTCTGGGTGATCAGGGCCTTGATCTGCTGATAGAGGGGACTGAACGTGGGCGAGGGATTGACCGGGCCGGCCGGCGCATTGGCCGCGGGCGGCTGCGTCCCGGCACCGCTCTGGGGGGCGCCAGATTCCGGCGCGCCGTTGCCGGCTGCGGCGGACAGGGACGTGGGCAGGGATGACATAGCCCGGATTTCACCACAAAATCGAGAATCGCGTCCAGCACGCTATGAAATGTCTTATGTCTTATATAAGACATATAAATTGACAGTCACGGAGGCCCGTCCTACACTCGCGCAGTCCGCGCCGCCGCCCACGGCCGCCATCCCCCGCAAGACCCGGATTCGGGCATTGCGGCACCGTTCGGGATGCGGCGCACCACATAGCAGTAGTAGACTTACGCCTTGTCGCCCCCGACGCGGCGGACGCCAGCCTGCCCCGTGGCGACACGCGACGCGCCCGCCCCGTGCGGCAGGCGCCACTGACCGGTTACCCCTCATTTCGTTTGGAGATTTACTCATGGCTAAAGCCCCAATGCGCGTCGCAGTGACCGGCGCCGCTGGCCAGATCGGCTATTCCCTGCTGTTCCGCATCGCCAACGGCGACATGCTCGGCAAAGACCAGCCGGTTATCCTCCAACTGCTCGACCTCCCGCAAGCCCAGGCCGCCGTCAAGGGCGTGGTGATGGAACTGGAAGACTGCGCGTTCCCGCTGCTGGCCGGCGTGGTCATCACCGACGACCCCAAGGTTGCCTTCAAGGACGCCGACGTGGCCCTGCTGGTTGGCGCCCGTCCCCGTAGCAAGGGCATGGAACGCAAGGACCTGCTCGAAGCCAACGCCCAGATCTTCACGGTGCAGGGCAAGGCGCTCGACGAAGTGGCGAGCCGCAACGTCAAGGTGCTGGTGGTGGGCAACCCGGCCAACACCAACGCCTACATCGCCATGAAGTCGGCCCCGAGCCTGCCGCGCGAGAACTTCACCGCGATGCTGCGCCTGGACCACAATCGCGCGCTGTCGCAGATCGCCGCCAAGACCGGCAAGCCGGTGGCGTCGATCGAGAAGATGTTCGTGTGGGGCAACCACAGCCCGACCATGTACGCCGACTACCGCTACGCCACCGTGGACGGCAAGAGCGTCAAGGACATGATCAACGACCCGGTCTGGAACAACGACGTGTTCCTGCCGACCGTTGGCAAGCGCGGCGCCGCCATCATCGAGGCCCGTGGCCTGTCGTCGGCTGCCTCGGCCGCCAACGCCGCCATCGACCACGTGCACGACTGGGTACTGGGCTCGAACGGCAAGGTCGTCACGATGGGCATCCCGTCGAACGGCGAATACGGTATCCCGGCCGACACCATGTTCGGCTACCCGGTGACCACCGCCAACGGCAAGTATGAAATCGTGAAGGGTCTGGAGATCGACGCGTACAGCCAGGAAAAGATCAACATCACCCTGAAGGAACTGGAAGAAGAAAAGGCCGGCGTGCAGCATCTGCTGGGCTGATCTTCCGGAGCTTCCCGCGCATGACGAACCGGGGTCCCGCATCGATGCAACAATCGGCGCGGACCCCGGTTTTTTCATGGGCGCGGGCTTTGTCTCGTCAATTACCCCCCACTCCATAAGTATTCAACGTGCATCCTTCCGAGGTCTTGTTCCAGGGCGAAGCCATCCCGGTCCAGTTGCCGGTGTGTGACCACTATGCCGGCAGCGAAAAGCTCATGCGCAAGTCGCTGGCCCTGCAGCAAGAGCTTGGGCCCGTGTTCGACATCACGTTCGATTGCGAGGACGGCGCCGCCGTCGGCCTGGAGCGCGAGCACGCCACGCTGTGCGCCCAGCTGATCAACAGCCCCGCGAACGTCCACAATCGCGTGGGCGTACGCATCCACGACCCCGCCCACCCGCACTGGCGCGAGGACATCGACATCCTGGTCGCCGCCGCCGGCGCGCGGTTGGCCTACGTCGTGGTGCCGAAGGTGACCGATGTGGTGGAAGTGGCCCGGGTGACCGACCACGTCAACCACGTGGCGCGCAGTGCAGGCATCGCCCGGCATATCCCGATTCATGTGCTGATTGAGACACATGCAGCACTCGAACAGGTCTTCGATATCGCCGCGCTGGTCCAGGTGGAGTGCCTCAGCTTCGGGCTGATGGACTTCGTCTCCGCGCACCACGGCGCCATTCCGGGCGATGCGATGCGCTCGCCGGGCCAGTTCGAATACCCGCTGATCCGCCGCGCGATGCTGGAGATCTCGGCGGCCTGCCATCGCCACGGCAAAGTGCCGTCGCACAACGTCAGCACGGACGTTCAGCATCCGCAGCGCGCCGGCGAAGACGCCAGCCGCGCCCGCGCCGAGTTCGGCTACCTGCGCAAGTGGAGCATCCATCCGGGCCAGATTGCCCCGATCGTGGCCGCTTTCCGCCCCACCGACACCGAGATCGGCGCGGCCAGCGAGATTCTGCTGGCCGCGCACGAGAACAACTGGGCGCCAATCCGCCATGACGGCCAGTTGCACGACCGCGCCAGCTACCGGTACTACTGGGCGCTGTTGCAGCGTGCCCACGCGACGGGCACCCACCTGCCGGCAGCGGCGGCCGAGCTGTTCTTCGACTGAATGACCCGGGTGACGCCTCCGCGCGCGGATACTGCCCTTTTCCGGCCTGAAGTGCCCCATGGCAAACCAGACATTTCCGATTGTGTAACCAATAGATGACGGACTTCGCCCTGTCAGGCAAATCGTAGAGAATAGCGGCGGAAAGTTGCCGGGCGTCCGCACGGGCACCCGGCCCCGCCCAATATCAGAGCCCCCAAGTAATCATTCAAAATCCGGAAGGAATACCCATGAAAAAGATCGTGCTTGCCTCCTTGCTCGGCGCCCTCTCGCTGACCGTCGCCTCCACCGCCATGGCTCAGGAACCCGCCAAGAAGCCGGCTGCGACCAAGAAAGCGCCCGCCAAGTCCAGCAAGAAGGCCACGACTGCTGCCGCCGCCCCCGCCACGCCGTCCGGCGAGAAGTGGCAGTGCGAGCTGGGCAACGTCATCTATATCAATGGCAACATGCTGCGCGACGAAGTGCTGACCGTGCACTGGCAAGGCCGTGACTACCGCCTGCCGCGCCAGTCCACCGTGACCGGCGCCGACCGCTACTTCGACCAGCAATCGGGCCTCGACCTCGTCGTGATCCCGGGCAAGGCCATGCTGTTCAACAAGAACCTGGGCCAGCGCCTGGCCGACGAATGCCAGAACGCCGACATGCAGGCCGGTGGCTCGGCCCCGACCCAGGCCGGCGCCCTGCGCGCACCGGTGGCCACGCCGCTGCTGATGGCTCCGGCCCCGGCCGCCGAAGGCCAGCCCGCCCCCGCCGCCCAGGCTCCGAAGCAGTAAAGTCGTAAATTTGCGATCATTGCAGTACTTCGCGCGGCCCCTCGCCGCGCGGCAGTTGAGTTTGTTGTCACGGTGCGCGTCCGGGGAATCTCCGGCCGCGCCGCGTCAAGGCGGCGGAACCCTCTCGTGCACCGGGGTCTGAAGAAGAAGAAAGTTTAGAAAATCGCGTCCCGCGTCATCCCTCGATTGGAGTCAGGCAATGCCCCACAATCTCAATAAAACTCTCAAGGAATTCAAGCTCGCCACCGGCGGCCGCGGCCAGTACTACTCCCTGCCGCAGCTGGGCAAGGCACTGGGCGTGAAGATCGAACGGCTGCCGATTTCGATCCGGCTGGTGCTGGAATCGGTGCTGCGCAACTGCGACGGCAAGAAGGTCACCGAGGAACACGTTCGACAACTGGCCAACTGGAAGCCCAAGGCCGACCGCGTGGACGAGATCCCGTTCGTGGTAGCCCGCGTGGTGCTGCAGGACTTCACGGGCGTGCCGCTGCTGGCCGACCTGGCCGCAATGCGCAACGTGGCCGAGAAGATGGGCAAGAACCCCAAGAAGATCGAGCCGCTGGTGCCGGTGGACCTGGTGGTCGACCACTCGGTGCAGATCGACCATTTCCGCGAGAAAAAGGCGCTCGACCTGAACATGCAGCTGGAATTCAAGCGCAACAACGAGCGCTACCAGTTCATGAAGTGGGGCATGCAGGCCTTCGACACCTTCGGCGTGGTGCAACCGGGCTTCGGCATCGTCCACCAGGTGAACCTCGAATACCTGGCGCGCGGCGTGCACAAGAAGGACGGTGTCTACTATCCGGACACGCTCGTTGGCACCGACTCGCATACCACGATGATCAACGGCATCGGCGTGGTGGGCTGGGGCGTGGGCGGCATCGAGGCCGAAGCCGGCATGCTGGGCCAGCCGGTCTACTTCCTGACGCCTGACGTGGTCGGCGTGGAACTGAAGGGCCGCCTGCGCGAGGGCGTGACCGCCACCGACCTGGTGCTGACCATCACCGAAATGCTGCGCCGCGAGAAGGTCGTCGGCAAGTTCGTCGAGTTCTTCGGCGAAGGCACCGCCAGCCTGACCACCCCGGACCGCGCCACCATCGGCAACATGGCGCCCGAGTACGGCGCCACGATGGGCTTTTTCCCGGTGGACGAGAAGACCATCGACTATTTCAAGGGCACCGGCCGCACCGCCGAGGAAATCGCCGCGTTCGAGGGCTACTTCCGCGCCCAGGAGATGTTCGGCGTGCCGATGGCCGGCGACATCGACTACAGCACCACGCTGACGCTCGACCTGGGCTCGGTGGCGCCGTCGCTGGCCGGCCCCAAGCGCCCGCAGGACCGCATCGAGATCGGCAACGTCAAGAGCACCTTCGCCTCGCTGTTCTCCAAGCCGGTGGCCGAGAACGGCTTCAACAAGAATGCCGATGACCTGGACCGCGAGTACACCAACACCGACGGCGTGAAGGTGAAGAGCGGCGACGTGCTGATCGCCGCCATCACCTCGTGCACGAACACCTCCAACCCGAGCGTGCTGCTGGCCGCCGGCCTGCTGGCCAAGAAGGCGGTGGAAGCCGGCCTGAACGTGGCGCCGCACATCAAGACGTCGCTGGCCCCGGGCAGCCGCGTGGTGACCGAGTACCTGACCGCCACCGGCCTGCTGCCGTACCTGGAGAAGCTTGGCTTCGGCGTGACGGCCTACGGCTGCACCACCTGCATCGGCAATGCGGGCGACCTGACCCCGGCGCTGAACGAGGCCATCGTCCAGAACGACATCGTCGCGGCCGCCGTGCTGTCGGGCAACCGCAACTTCGAGGCCCGCATCCACCCGAACATCCGCGCCAACTTCCTCGCCTCGCCGCCGCTGGTGGTGGCCTACGCCATCGCCGGCAACGTCACGCGCGACCTGATGACCGAGCCGGTGGGCAAGGGCAAGAACGGCAAGGATGTCTGGCTGGGCGATATCTGGCCGACGTCGGAGGAAATCCAGGCGCTGCTGAAGTTCGCGCTGGACGCCGAGGTGTTCAAGACGAACTACGAGCAGGTCAAGAAGCCGAGCAAGCTGTGGGCCAACATCAAGGGCACCACGGGGCAGGTCTATGACTGGCCGACTTCCACCTACATCGCCGAGCCGCCGTTCTTCCAGGACTTCCAGCTCGAGCCGAAGGCTGCCTCGGCCAGCGTGCGCGGCGCGCGGGCGCTGGGCGTGTTCGGCGACTCCGTGACGACCGACCACATCTCCCCGGCCGGCTCGATCAAGGACACCTCGCCGGCGGGCAAGTACCTGCTCGCGCACGGCGTGCTGAAGGCGGACTTCAACAGCTACGGCTCGCGCCGCGGCAACCATGAAGTGATGATGCGCGGCACGTTCGCCAACGTGCGGATCAAGAACCTGATGATCCCGCCCAAGGCCGACGGCTCGCGCGTGGAAGGCGGCCTGACGCTGCACCAGCCCACCGGCGAACAGATGTCGATCTACGACGCCGCCATGAAGTACATCGCCGAGGGCACGCCCACGGTGGTAATCGGCGGCGAAGAGTACGGCACGGGTTCCTCGCGTGACTGGGCGGCCAAGGGCACGCAGCTGCTGGGCGTGAAGGCCGTGGTGGCGCGCAGCTTCGAGCGGATCCACCGTTCGAACCTGGTCGGCATGGGCGTGCTGCCCCTGCAGTTCAAGGGCAGCGACAGCGCGCAGTCGCTCGGCATCATCGGCAACGAGACCTTCGACGTGGAAGGCATCGAGGGCGACCTGAAGCCGCAGCAGGATGTGGTGCTGGTGATCCATCGCGCCAACGGCGACACGCAGCGCGTGCCGGTGCTGCTGCGCATCGACACCCCGATCGAGGTGGACTACTACAACCACGGCGGCATCCTGCCGTTCGTGCTGCGCCAGCTGCTGGCCGCATAAGCGGTCCCGGCCCCGGCCAGGAAGTGACAACGGCGCACCCCACGGTGCGCCGTTTTTCATTGCTGGGCGCCGCGCGGCCGGGCCAGCTTGCGGGTTATCCCCGATCCGGCACGTAAGTTCCACGCAAGGCTGCACTGCCAGACTGGTCCCTACGCAATTCGGCGTTCATCCCTATAAGCGGGCGCGGCCACGGCACGCCCCCGCACCGACTGGAGACACCATGGTCAAGATCCTCATCGCTTTCATCGTCGTCGCCGGCGCCGCCCTGTATCTGCTGACGAAGGGTGGCGGCGACGTCTCCATGGGCGGCGAACAGCACGGCGCCGAGACCCACGCCCCGGCCCCCGCCGAGGCCCCGGCAGCGCCCGCACAGAAATAAGACGGAACGCCGCCAGGCGCGGTGTTTGTCAACGCAGCGAGTAGAATACCGTTTTACGTAAAACGGACGGTCTTCACATATGGCAGGTTTTCGCCCCAAGTCTTCCCCCCGACTCTCGCCCGATGCCGAGCGATTGGTGGCCGACGCGCTTGCGCTCGACGCCTCGGGCAGCCGCATGGAGGACGGGTATTGGGAGCGGCGGCTGTCGCAGCGCCTGGGCCGCCTCCTGAAGAACGGCAGCCAGACCGCCCTCGACGCCGCGCTCGAACACCTGTTCAAGCACAACGCGGATGCCTCCGACGTGCTGGCCGAGCAGGCCGAGACGCTGGCCGAGTCCGCCACGGTCGAGATCGACGGCGTGCAGCATGACGCCCTGCTGATCGCCGCGCCGATCCTCGCCCATACCCGCTACGCGATTCCGTCCGGCGCGCTCAAGCCCGAGCTGGCCCAGACGCTGGCCGTGCACCTGCAGGCCCACGTGCTGGCCACGCAGACCCAGGTGGCGCTGTCGCCGTATCTATATAGCATCGACCAGCTCCCGCGCACCCATAGCGACACCTTCGCCCTGACCCACAAGCTCGCCTCGGCGGCGCTGGCCGGCACGGTGCCCAAGGTGGATCTGCGCGACCTGCCCGAAACCGCCCCGATCCTGGCCGATCCGCGCTACCTGCTGGCCGTGGTGGTGGCGCCGCACGAAGGCGCCCTGTTCCGCTGGCAGGAAGATGCCAAGGAGCACCACGCCGAGCGTTCCACCTGCCTGGAGCAATGGCGCCAGCAGGTGCAGCCGTCCGTGGCCGTGCTGCTGCCGGGCTGCGAATTCGAACTGCTGCTGCCCGATGCGTTCTTCCTGTCGTGCCGCGAATCTGACAAGAGCATCCGCCCGCTGACCGTGCGCGCCGCCGTGAACTACCTGTGCGGCACGCTGGACGTGCCCGCCGGCCAACTGGCTGCCGTGGTGGCCTCGTTCGGCGAGGAAGTGGTCGAGGAATACCGCGTCGGCTTCACCATGCGCGGCGAGAAGGACGTGATCTACGGCATTGTCTGGCCCGTCTATGGCCGCGAGGCCGGCGAAGTCGATGCCGAGGAAAAGGGCAACCCGCTCGAGCAGATCTGCGAGGAACTGCGCAACGCCGGCGTGGAGGAGATCTTCCGCCACGCCGCGCTGTTCGACCCCGAGTACTGCGAAGACTGCGGTACGCCGCTCTATGCGGACCGTTCGGGCGAGATCGTCCACGCCGAACTGCCCGAGGACGCGCCGACCCAGCAGCCGCTGTTCCACTAAGCTGGCCGCCGACTCATAAAAGAACCCGCGCAAGCGGGTTTTTTTATCGGCGCGAAGCGGTGGAAGGTGCCGCCAACCGGAAGTGCCGAAAACACCCCATACCCGTGCCATCGCCCGGGAAGTCCCCCAACCCACGCAGGCGTGTACGTTTGACGGCACAATGCATGGCATCCCATCCCACATCCCGCACCACCCGAGGAGCCTGTCGATGAAAGCGAGCCATCGTTCCGCCAAGATCCGCCATGCCTTGTTGGGCACCCTGCTCTCCGTTGCGATGTCCGCCGGGGTGACCGTGGGCGCCGCGCACGCCGAGGACCTGCGCATCGGCCTGGCTGCCGATGTCACCTCGATGGACCCGCACTGGAACAACGCGGGCCCGAACAACGCCATCGCGCTGCATATCTTTGAGTCGCTGGTGTTCATGGACAAGAACGCGCGCTATATCCCCGGGCTGGCGCTGTCCTGGAAGCCGGTGAACGCCATCACGTGGGAAATCAAGCTGCGCCCGAACGTGAAGTGGCATGACGGCACGCCGTTCACGAGCGAGGACGTCAAGGCGTCCCTGGAGCGGCCCGAGAAGCTGACCAACAGCCCCGGCTCGTTCACCAGCTATACCAAGCCGATCGCCCGCATCGACACGCCCGACGCGCTCACCGTGCGCCTGACCATGAACGTGCCGAATTACGCCAACCTCGCCAACGACCTGAACAGCGTGCCGATCATGCCGAAGAAGGTCGCGGCCACGCTGACCCAGGCCGATTTCGACTCGGGCAAGGCGATGATCGGCACCGGGCCGTTCAAGTTCGTGCGCTTCGCGCGCGGGCAGGAAATCGTGATGGCGAAGAACCCCGACTACTGGGGGCCGAAGGTGGACTGGGACCGCGCGGTGTTCCGCATCCTCACCGACAACGGCGCACGCAGCGCGGCGCTGCTGGCCGGCGACGTGGACGTGATCGAGAGCGTGCCCTCGGCCGACGTGGCGAAGCTCAAGCAGAATCCGAAGTTCAAGATCGAGCAGACGGTGTCGTGGCGCACCATCTTCTGGCAGATGGACCAGTCGCGCGACAACTCGCCGTTCGTGACCGACAAGGCCGGCAAGCCGCTGGCCAAGAACCCGTTCAAGGACGCCCGCGTGCGGGAAGCGGTCAGCAAGGCGCTGAACCGGGACGCCATCGTCAGCCGCATCATGGAGGGGCTGGCAGTGCCGGCCTCGTCGATCGTCTCGCCGCAGATCTTCGGCCATCCGGGCACCAAGCCGGACGCCTACGATGTCGAGGGCGCCAAGAAGCTGCTGGCCCAGGCAGGCTACCCCGATGGCTTCGCGCTGACGCTGCACGCCACCAACAACCGCTACCTCAACGACGGCCAGGTGGCGCAGGCCACGGCCGGCATGCTGACGCGCATCGGCATCCAGACCAAGGTGGAGACCCTGCCCGTGGCAGCCTACTTCACGCGCGCGCGCCAGGGCGAGTTCTCGTTCCAGATGCTGGGATGGGGCTCGGCGGCGGCCGATGTGGCGCTGCGCTCGATCACCGGCACGCCCAACCCGAAGACCGGCTATGGCACGTGGAACTGGGGCAAGTACAGCAATCCGCAGCTCGACAAGCTGATCGAAACGTCACTGACCACGGTCAGCAGCGACAAGGCGCGCGAGGAAGCCGCGCGCGCCGCGGCGAAGGTCGCGCTGGCGGATCACGCCATCATCCCCTCGCACAGCCAGTTGGCGATGTGGGCGATGCGCAAGGGACTGCGCTACGAGGCCCGCACCGACGAATGGTCGCTGGCGCAGTTCTTCCACAAGGAATGACCGTTTTCCACCGGAAAACGATCAGATCACCAGCCGGTCTTCCTGATTGGCATTGGCCGCGCGCAGCTTCTTGACCCAGTCCCGGGCGGGCAGCTGGGTCGCGGCTTCCACCACGTCCGCGCGCGCTTCCAGCGTTTCCCAGGAGACGTCGATGGCCGGCCCGTTGAACGCCATGGCGATGACGTTGCCGTCATGCACTTCCGGGAACACCAGCACGCGGTTGTCGAAGGCATCGCAGATCCGCACGATGTTCTTCGGAAAGCTCTCGTGGTCGCCGAACAGGTTGATCGTCATCACGCCGGGGGTCTTCAGCACGCGGCGGCAGGCGCGGTAGAACGCCGTGGTGTCCAGCACCGGGCCGCGCGCGGTGGCGTCGTAGAGGTCCACCTGGAGCGTATCGATGGCCGCCGTGCTGGCGCTGTCCATCACGAAGTCCCAGGCGTCCTGCTCGCGCACGGTCAGGCGCGCGTCATCTTCGCGCAGGCCGAACATGCTGCGGCCGGCCACGATCACGGCCGGATTCAGCTCCACCGCCGTCACCTTGGCGCGGGCGAACTGCCGATGGCAGAACTTGGTCAACGCGGCAGCCCCGAGGCCCAACTGCACCACGTGGAAGTCATCGACCGAGGGTGACTGGAACAGCAGCCAGGCCATCATCTGCTGCGCGTATTCGAGCTCGATGGCGTCCGGCTTGCGCAGGCGCATCGCGCCCTGGACCCATTCCGTGCCGAAATGCAGGTAGCGCACGCCGTCCATCTCGGAGAACGTCACCGGCGCGAAGCGCGGCTTCATGCGGGCTTCGTGACGGGGGTCCTGCCGGGAATCCTGCCGGGCGTTCAGGTTGCCGCGCGATGCGTCACGGTGTCCGCGGGCGGGACGGCGCGAGGCCACGGCCTCGATCGATTTGCGTTTCAGAAGCGTCATAGCGGAGAAAAAGGCGCCAAGGGCGCGGATCATGGGGGCGAATCATTGGCCCAGCGCGGTCTGGGCGCGCTGGAGCCATTCGCGATTGTGTTCGCGGGCATGGCGCGGCCAGTGGCGCGCGTCATGGACGATATCGGCATAGAGCGCTTTCGCGCGCTCGCGGTCGGCGGCATCGGGCTGGGCCGTCAGCCAGTCGGCAAACAGGCAGCGCGGCGCGGCATCGCTGGCGCTGGTCAGGGCCTGCTCGAACGCAGCCCGGGTGCCGGGCGCGCCGGTAGCGGCCAGCGTCTGCGCGTACAGCAGCGAGGGCGTGGCCTGCTCGCGCGCCTGCGGGTGGTGCGAGAACAGCGTCTCCAGCGTGGCCTGCGCCGGCCCGGGCTGGCCGGTGGCCACCTGGGCGCGCGCCAGCCCTTCCAGCAAGGCCGGGTCGGAGGCGAACGGGCCGTTGGCGGCCGTCTGGTAGTGCGTCAGCGCCTCGGCCGGCTGGCCGGCATCGAGCAGCGCGGCGCCCAGGCGCATGCGGTGGTCCACGGTGGGTGCCCGGTGGAAGGCGTCGCGGGCCTCCCGCACGGCACGGTTCGGATCCACGATCTGCCGGATCGCCCGTCCCGCCGCCCGCGCCCCGCGCGTCTGGCGCAGGCTGGGCAGGTAGACCGCGAAGAAATAGACCACGCTGCCGAGCCCCGGGAACAGGAACAGCAGCAGGAGCCAGTACATATTCTGGTGCGTGCGCACCGCATGCACCGCGAAGAAGATGGCGACGATGACATGCAGGCCGATACCGCCAATACCGCCAAGGCCGAGACTGGACATAGGAATTTATCGAAATGGGAGGCCGGCCCGCCGCGCGGGGCGAGCCATGGCCGCGATTGTGACAGAAGTGACTGACGGTGAGACTTGTTCGGTACGCCTAAAGTTTTGCGGATTTGCGCCGAAGAAGGGGTGGGCTCTCTCCCGATCGGAACCACGCATATGACAACAATCAGCAGCGTTACCCCTCAGATCGTCACCGCCAGTGACGCCAACGTAACCAACACCCGCCGCTTCACCGCGCCGGCTGACGACGCGGCGCAAGCCGCCGCCGCCAGCACGGACGGCAGCGCGTCGGCCTCCTCAGCTTCCTCGGCTTCCTCGGCCAGCGCCAGCGGCGACATCAAGGGCCCGGGCGGCGCCGGACGCCTGGGCGGCGCAGGTGCCGCAGACGCCAGCGCGACCAGCAGCGAAGACAGCGACTCGGCGGTCATCAAGGCGCTGAAGCAGCAGATCGAGGCGCTGCAGAAGCAGCTGGCAGCCCAGATGCAGCAGCTCCAGGCCGCGCAGAACAGCGGCGCGGACGACAGCACCAAGGCCAGCACCGTGGCCGCGCTGCAGGCCGGTGTCACGTCGACCTCGGCGTCGCTCCAGCAGGCCGTCGCCAAGCTGGCCGAAGCCATTCAGCAGGCCGGCGCCTCCAGCACCGGGAACATCGTCAACACGACGGCCTGAACGGCGTCGCCCCTTCGTCATCGAAAGAAGACGCCCCACGCCTGGCTGGGCGATTCAGTCCAGCCAGGCGCGCAAGGCCTGCCACGCGACCCGCTTTTCCGCATAGGCCAGCGTATAGGCCGGGCTGCTCGACGGCAGCCGCAGGATGGCATGGCGGTCGCCATGCTCCTCCAGCGCCCCCAGCGCCCCCAGCGCCTTCCCCCCGATCTTCGCCGCCGTGCCGCCGTTGAAGGCAATCGCCCGCAGGTTCGGCAGCGTGCCGATCAGCCCGAGCAGGTCGTTCCCGGCATGGTCGCGGATATTGCTGTCGAGGCTGCCATCGCGCCGCGCCTCGGCCACCACGTCCCACAGCCCCACGCCGTGCCCAAGCAGCGCTTGCAGGCGGGCCGGGTAGTCCTGGCCGACGAGATCGACCCCGAGGACATCGCCCATCAGGTGCCAGAAGCGGTTCTGCTTGTGCGCGTAGTACTGGCTCTGGGCGAGCGAGACCTCGCCCGGCAGGCTGCCGAGCACGAGGACGCGGGTGTGGGCATCGACGACCGGCGGGAAACAGCGTTTGGTGGTCATCTTGGGAGGGTCTTCGCTGGCGGCCCCTCCCCCGCAGGCGGGAGCGGGGCCGCAAACCGGCCTCAGGCCAGCAGGCGGTTCACGCGTTGCACGTAGGTGGCCGGATCTTCCAGCATGCCGCCCTCGGCCAGAAGGGCCTGGTCGAACAGCACGCTGACGCGGTCGGCGAAGGCTTCGTCGCCGGCCACGTCGCGCAGCTTCTTCACCAGCGCGTGCTCGGGGTTCAGCTCCAGGATCGGCTGGGCGTCGGGCGCCTTCTGGCCGGCCTGCTTGAGCAGGCGCTGCAGGTAGCCGCTCATGTCGCCATCGTCCGACACCAGGCACGAAGCCGATTCGGTCAGGCGCAGCGTCACGCGCACGTCCTTGGCTTTGCCTTCCAGCACGCCCTTGGCACGGTCGACCACGTCCTTCCAGTCGGTTTCGGCCTTTTCCTGCTCGGCCTTCTCGGTCTCGTCAGCCAGGGCGCCGAGGTCCAGGTCGCCACGCGCCACGGACACCAGTTCCTTGCCGTCGAATTCGTGCAGGTAGGACAGCATCCACTCGTCCACGCGCTCGGTCAGCAGCAGCACTTCGATGCCCTTCTTGCGGAAGACTTCCAGATGCGGGCTCGACTTGGCGGCCACCCAGGTGTCGGCGGTGACGTAGAAGACCTTGTCCTGCCCTTCCTTCATGCGGCTCACGTAGTCGCCCAGCGAGACCGACTGCTCGGCCGTGTCGCTGTGGGTGGACGCGAAGCGCAGCAGCTTGGCGATGCGCTCGGCGTTGGCCTGGTCCTCGCCCATGCCTTCCTTGAGCACCTGGCCGAACTGCTCCCAGAAGGTCTTGTACTTGGCGCGATCGGCTTCGTCCTCGCTGTCCGCCAGCGATTCGAGCATCGACAGCACGCGCTTGGTACTGCCTTCGCGGATCGCGCGCACATCGCGGCTCTCCTGCAGCAGCTCGCGCGAGACGTTCAGCGGCAGGTCGGCCGAATCCACCACGCCCTTGACCCAGCGCAAGTACGCCGGCAGCAGTTGGTCCGCGTCGTCCATGATGAACACGCGCTTCACGTACAGCTTCAGGCCGGCCTTGTGGTTGCGGTCCCACAGGTCGAACGGGGCGCGCGCCGGGATGAACAGCAGCTGCGTGTACTCGCTGCGGCCTTCCACGCGGTTGTGGGTCCAGGTCAGCGGGGCTTCCTGGTCATGGGCGATGTGCTGGTAGAACGCCTGGTACTGCTCGTCGGTGATGTCGGACTTGGCGCGCGTCCACAGCGCGCTGGCCTGGTTCACGCTCTCCCACTCGCCGGTGGCCTTGTGGGCGCTGGCCTCGGCATCCCATTCTTCCTTGGGCATGCGGATCGGCAGCGAGATATGGTCCGAATACTTCTGGATGATGTGGCGCAGGCGGTACGACGACAGGAAGTCGTCCTCGCCCTCGCGCAGGTGCAGCGTGATGGTGGTGCCGCGCTCGGCGCGCGAGATGGCGTCCACCGTGAACTCGCCGTCGCCGGTGCTTTCCCAGCGCACGGCCTCGTCGGCGGTCGCGCCGGCGCGGCGCGTCTCCACCGTGACCTTGTCCGCGACGATGAAGGCCGAGTAGAAGCCCACGCCGAACTGGCCGATCAGCGCGGCGTCCTTCTGCTGGTCGCCGGACAGTTGCTGGAAGAATTCCTTGGTGCCCGAGCGCGCGATCGTGCCGAGGTTGCGGATCGCCTCGTCGCGGCTCATGCCGATACCGTTGTCGGTGATCTTCAGCGTGCGGCTGGCGGCGTCGGCTTCGATGCGGATGGCCAGGTCGGCATCGTTCTCGAGCAGCGACGGGTTGGCGATCGCCTCGAAGCGCAGCTTGTCAGTGGCGTCCGAAGCATTCGACACCAGCTCGCGCAGGAAGATCTCCTTGTTGCTGTACAGCGAGTGGATCATCAGGTGCAGCAGCTGCTTCACTTCCGCCTGGAAGCTCATCGTTTCGTGCGGTGCGGTCATGGTTCTCCTCTTGAAAGCTTGAAAACAAAGCGGGCACATCCGGGGTTGCCCCGGGCGCGGTGCGCGGCGGGGTCGATGGCCCTTCAAATCGGGATGGACGGACGGTTTTTCAAGCCCCCGGGGTGGCGGGGGCATGGGCGGTATGGGTGCCAGAGGCCGGCTGGCCGGACAATCGCTCGATCTGCGCGGCCAGGAAACGCAGCATGCCGGGATCGGCGCTGCTGGCCACGTTGAAGCGCGTCCAGGTGGATGGCATCTGGCTGGGCGAGAACAGGCTGCCCGGGGCGAACAGGTAGCCCTCCTCGTGCCCCGCCGTAGCGATGACATTGGTGTCCACGCCCGTATCGGCCCACAGGTACATGCCGGCGTGCTGGCCCGGGAACATCCGCAAACCCAGCCGTTCGAGTTGGTGGCGGGTCTCGTCGCGCGCCCGGTCCAGCCGGCCGCGCACGCGCTCCACGTGCTTGCGGTAGTGGCCCTCGGTCAGCACCTTGTAGACCACGCGCTCGTTGATCTCGGGCGTGGCCATGCCGGTCAGCAGCTTGCTGTCGGTCAGCGTCACGGCCAGCTCCGGGCTGGCGGCGATGAACCCCACGCGCAGGTTGGCGGCCAGCGTCTTGGAGAAGCTGCCGAGATAGATCACGCGCCGCAGCTGGTCCAGGCTGGCCAGCCGGGTGGCGGCGTGGCCGGGCGGGCAGAGATCGCAATAGATATCGTCCTCCACCACCAGGAAGTCGTACTGCTCGGCCAGTTGCAGCAGCCGGAAGGCCCGGGCGGCGGAGAGCGAGGTGCCCGTGGGGTTGTGCAGCACGGAATTGACCACGAACAGCTTGGGCCGATGGGCCTGGACCACGCGCTCAAGCGCGTCCAGGTCCGGGCCATCGGCCGTGTACGGCACGCCGATCACGTGGGCGCCCTGCGCGGCGAAGCGCGCGAACATCACGAACCAGGCCGGATCGCCGACCAGCACGGTATCGCCGGGGTGCAGGTATTGCCGTGCGATCAGGTCGAACGCCTGCGTGATGCCGGAGGTCATCACGATCTGGTCCGGCGTGACGCCGATCTCCAGCTCCTCCAGCCGCGTGCGCAACTGCTGCCGCAACGGCAGGAAGCCCTGCGGCGTGCCGCTCGACAAAAAATGGTTGCCCGGTTGCCGCCCCAGGCTGCGCAGCGCGCCGGACATCAGCTCGCCGTCCAGCCACTCGTTCGGCAGGAAGCCCCAGCCCGGCGCCTTGTGGCTCTCCGCCGAATGGAACATGCTGCGCAGCAGCCAGGTCACGTCGATATTGCGGATGGCGTCCGAAGGCGGCGTGGCGGCCGTGGACGGATGTGCCACGCGCTCCCGCACATAGAACCCCGAGCCGCGCCGCGACTCCAGGTAGCCCAGCGCCACCAGCCGCTCATAGGCTTCCACCACGGTGAAGCGCGAAATCCCCTTCTCGGTGGCCAGTTGCCGGATTGACGGCATGCGCATGCCGGCCCGGAATACCCGTTCGTCGATGCGCAGCCGTGCCCATTCAGTCAATTGCTCGACCAGCGTCATCTGGGCCGAAGGAATCGGGTCCGGCAACTGCTCGTGGCCGGCCGTCGGCATCACCAGCCTCAAAGGCCGTGTGCCGCCCGACGCACCCGAGCGGCCTCCGCTATCCTTGCGGTCTGGCCCGGGGTGCCGCCTTTCGTCCGCTTCGCTGCCTTCCATGTGGTGCTCCCGCAACTGTACTGAATACGATCTGCTGAACTGTATCGGTACTGTACCGATAACCTTGTCTACCATCAACCGACAATGACGCTCGCCATAGACCACCTCGTGATCGCGGCCCCGGATCTGGAATCCGGCGCGAACCATGTTGCCGACCTGCTCGGCGTTGCCCCGCAAGGCGGCGGCGCGCACCCGCGCATGGGCACGCACAACCGCGTCATGGGGCTGTTCGGCGGGATGTACCTCGAAGTGATCGCGATCGACCCGGCCGCCCCGGCGCCGGATCGGCCGCGCTGGTTCGGGCTGGACAGCGAAGCCATCCGCGAGCGGCTGGCCGACGGCCCGTTCCTGGCCCACTGGGCCGCCCGCGTGGAACGGCCGATCGACCTGTCGCGCTGGCAGGCGCAGTACCCGGACCGCATCGCCCCGGCCATTCCGATGACGCGCGGCGCCCTGCACTGGCGCCTGACCGTGCCCGACGACGGCAGCCTGCCGGCCTGGCCGGGTGAGGCGACGCATGCGGGCGATGGCCTGTTCCCCACGCTGATCCAGTGGGACGTGCCCAACCACCCCGCCATCAGCCTCCCGCGCCAGGACCTGGCGCTGCGTCGGCTGCGCGGCAGCCATCCACAGGCGGAACTGCTGCGGCAGGGGCTGGCGTGGATCGGCGCGGCAGACCTGATCGAGATCGAACAGACCGATGGGCCGCCACAACTGGTGGCCGAGATCGACACCCCAGCAGGCACCAAGACCCTGCGCTGACTATATAGATACCCCCGAAGGAGCCCCCGACGATGTCCGCCACCACCACCAAGCGTTTCGACGACGACGCCTATCTCGACCACTGCAACGCCACGGTCGTGGCCGTGAGCGAGGCCGGCATCGAGCTGGACCAGACCGTCTGCTACGCGCGCAGCGGCGGGCAGGCCGGGGACACCGGCACGCTGGTGCTGGCCGATGGCCGCGTGGTGGCGCTGATCGACACGATCTACGCCGAGGACCGCACCCGCATCCTCCACGTGCCGGCGCCGGACGCCCCGGCGGTGCAGCCCGGCGATCAGGGCGAAGTGCGCATCGACTGGGCGCGCCGCCACAAGCTGATGCGGCTGCACACCTGCCTGCACCTGCTGGGATCGCTGATCCCGGTGCCGGTGACCGGCTGCAGCATCTCGCCCGATTCCGCGCGCATCGACTTCGACCTCCCCGAGTCCACGCTGGACAAGGCCGAACTGACCGAACAGCTCAACGCACTGCTCGGCGCGAAGACCGATGTGCGGATCGACCGCATCACGCCCGAGCAGCTCGCCGCGCAGCCCGACCTGGTGCGCACCGTGGGCGCCGCGCCGCCGGCGGGCACGTCCACCATCCGCATCATCGAGATCCCCGGCGTGGACCGCCAGCCCTGCGGCGGCACCCACGTGGCCAATACGGGCGAGATCGGCGCGGTCTCCGTGACCAAGATCGAGAAGAAGAGCCGCACCAACCGCCGCGTGGTGGTCAACTTCGCCGCGCTGGCCTGAGGTCGCCGTCATGGATGCCAACTGGCTGACGGGCCTGTCGATGGCCCAGTTCCTCGCATTGATCACGCTGCTGGCCGTGGGCGCGTTCACGCCCGGCCCCAACACCACCATCGCCGCCGTGACCGGGGCCAACTTCGGGCTGCGCGCCACGCTGCCGCATTGCATCGGGGTGGCGTTCGGCTTCGCGAGCATCGTCGCGCTGTGCGCCACCGGCGTGGGCGCCCTGATACTGGCCAGCCCGATGCTGGCGCGCGCCATCCATGTCGTCGGCGTGGCCTACCTGCTCTGGCTGGCGTGGAAAATTGCCCGGAGCGCCTCGCTGGCCGAGAAGACCGTGCTCAAGCCGATGAACGTCTGGCAATCGGCCGCGTTCCAGTACGCCAATATCAAGGCGTGGATGCTGGCGCTGGCCGTGGCGGCCTCGTACATGGCCGGCGCGCCCTCGCCCGCGCAGCGCATCGCGCTGGTCAGCACGGTGTTTGGGGTCTTCGGCTTCTTCAGCAACGGCGCCTATGGGCTGCTCGGCGCCTCGCTGCGGCACTGGCTGGCGCAGGGCAACCGCGTGCGCTGGTTCAATGGAACGATGGGGCTGGCGCTCGGCGTGACGGCGGTCTGGATCGCCCTTGCCGCGCAGCCGCACTGATCTTCCCGGGCCTCCCCATCATGGCAAATCCTTCTGCTTCTGCTTCTCCCTCCCATCCGCCCGCTTCCGGCGGCATGTGGCTCGGCTTCATCGGCGTGGCGATCTTCAGCCAGACGCTGCCGTTCACGCGCATGGCCGTGGCCGAGCTGGACCCCATCTTCGTGGCGCTGGCCCGCGCGGTGCTGGCGGCCTGCCTGGCGCTGGGCCTGCTCGCCCTGCGCGGCGCGCTGGCCCCGGCACGGCGGCCGCGCGGACGCCAGTGGGCACGGCTGGCCGTGACGGCGCTGGGCGTGGTGGTCGGCTTTCCGCTGTTTTCGTCACTCGCCATGCGCGAGGTGCCGGCCGGCCATGGCGCCATCGTGATTGGCCTGCTGCCGCTGGCCACCGCCGTGTTCGCGGCGTGGTTCGGCAGCGAGCGCCCTTCCCCGGCCTTCTGGCTCTCGGCCGTGGCCGGCAGCGCGCTGGTGATCGCCTTCGCCCTGTGGCAGGGGGCCGGCGGCCTGCAACATGCCGACTGGTATTTGTTCGCCGCCGTGGTGCTTGGCGCGCTGGGCTATGCCGAGGGCGGCAAGCTGTCACGGGAGCTGGGCGGGCTGGAAACCATCAGCTGGGCGCTGGTCGTGTCCCTGCCGGTACTGGTGCCCGTGGTGGCGTGGCTGGCCCTGGCGCACGGGCCCGAGATCGGCGCGGCATCCTCCCGGGCGTGGCTCGGCATGGCCTATGTCTCGGTCTTTTCGATGTTCATCGGCTTCCTGTTCTGGTACGCCGGACTCGCAAAAGGCGGCGTGGCCCGCGTAGGCCAGATACAATTGCTCCAGCCGTTCCTCACGCTGGCGGGCGGCGCCGTGATCCTGGCCGAGCCCCTCGACGCCCCCACCCTCGCCTTTGCCGTGGCGGTGATTGCCGTGGTGGCCCTTGGCCGCCGCGCCGCCGTGCGCAACACGGCACCCGCCACGCCACCGGCCGCCAGCGCGGCCGAAGGGGCGCCCCCCATATTTCCAGGACGACTTCACTAACAGGAGCCATGCATGTCCGTATATGACACCCTCGCCCGCCTCGGCGTGGAACTGCCCCCCGTCAGCGCCCCCGCCGCCGCCTATGTCATGGCCGCGACCAGCGGCAACACCGTCTTTCTCTCGGGCCACATCGCCCGCAAGGACGGCAAGGTCTGGGCCGGCAAGCTCGGCAAGGACGTCGACACCGAGACCGGCAAGGCCGCCGCGCGCGCCATCGCCGTCGACCTGCTGGCCACGCTCCACGCCCATATCGGCGACCTGAACCGGGTCCAGCGCATCGTCAAGGTGATGAGCCTGGTCAACTCCACGCTGGAATTCACCGAGCAGCACCTGGTGACCAACGGCGCATCCGAGTTCCTGGTCGAGGTCTTCGGCGACAAGGGCCGCCATGCGCGCAGCGCGTTCGGCGTGGCCCAGGTGCCGATGGGCGCCTGCGTCGAGATCGAAATGATTGTCGAAATCGCATAATTCGTATTTTTTCCACCACGCAGTCCAAGATTCACCCCACCAGAGACAGATCATGAAATGGGCCATCTCCCGCCGAGCACAGCAACTGACCAGCTCGGCCATCCGCGAAATCCTGAAGGTCACCGAGCGTCCGGAAGTCATTTCCTTCGCCGGCGGCCTGCCGTCCCCGGCGTCGTTCCCGGTAGCGGCCATGGAAGCGGCGGTGGCCCGCGTATTCGCCGATAACCCCCAGGGCGCGCTGCAATATGCCGCCACCGAGGGTTATCTGCCGCTGCGCGAATTCGTGGCCAAGCGCTACAACGTGGAGGTGGAGCGCGTGCTGATCACCACCGGCAGCCAGCAGGCGCTGGACCTGATCGCCAAGGTGATGATCGACCCGGGCAGCCCGGTGCTGGTGGAAACGCCGAGCTACCTCGGCGCCCTGCAGGCGTTCTCGCTGTTCGAACCCGAGTTCGTCTCGGTGCCGACCGACGAGCGCGGACTGGTGCCCGAGGCGCTGACGCCGGAGCTGGCCGCCGGCGCCCGCTTTCTCTACGCCCTGCCGAACTTCCAGAACCCCACCGGCCGCCGCCTGCCCCTGGAGCGCCGCCAGGCGCTGGTCAAGCGCGCGCAGGAACTGAACCTGCTGCTGGTGGAAGACGACCCCTACGGCGAACTGAGCTACACCGGCGACATCCTGCCGACACTGCTCTCGATGAACCCGGACGGCGTGATCTACATGGGCTCGTTCTCGAAGGTGCTGGCCCCCGGCCTGCGCCTGGGCTTCGTGATCGCCCCGCCCGAACTGCACTTCAAGCTGTGCCAGGCCAAGCAGGCATCTGATCTGCACACGCCGAGCTTCACCCAGCGCATGGCCTACGAGTCCGTGCGCGACGGCCTGCTCGAACGCCATATCCCGACCATCCGCGCGCTCTACGGCAAGCAATGCGAAGTGATGCTTGACGCACTCAAGCGCCACATGCCCGCCGGCGTGACGTGGAACCAGCCCGAAGGCGGCATGTTCATCTGGGTGGAACTGCCCGAGGGCCTGGACAGCATGAAGATCCTCGAGGAAGCCGTGCGCCGCAACGTGGCCTACGTGCCGGGCGCGCCGTTCTATGCGGGCAATCCGCGCATGAACACGCTGCGCCTGGCCTTCGTGACGGTGCCGCCGGAGCGGATCGAGCAAGGCGTGACGATCCTCGGCGAACTGTTCCGCGAAGCCATCGCCAAGGCAGCGCCGCAGCCGCGCGCTGCCTGAGGCTAGCCCCGGAACCCTGAAGGAGAGCCGATCGCCATGGACGTGGAGGAGCCGCAAGGCCTGTTGCGCATCTGGGGCCGCCTGTCGTCGATCAATGTGCAGAAAGTGGTCTGGTGCGCGCGCGAGCTGCACCTGGACCACGAGCGCATCGACATCGGCAATCACCAGGGCGAGCTGGACACCGAGGCCTACATTCGCCTGAATCCGAACCGGATGATTCCGGTGATCGAGGATTTCCGCGATACGGACGTGGCCGGCGAGCCCTTCGTGCTGTGGGAATCGAACGCCATCGTGCGCTACCTGTGCGCGCGATATGGCGAAGGCACGCTGTGGCCGTCCGACGTCAAGGAGCGCGCCTCCGCCGACCGCTGGATGGACTGGCAGACCACGGCGTTCAGCCCGGCCATGGTCTCGGCCTTCCTGCAGATGGTGCGCGTGCCGGTCGAGAAGCGCGACGAGGCGGTCATCGCCAAGTCGTGCGAACGGACCGAGCCGCTGGCCGCGATGCTGGACAAGGCGCTCGCCAGCCGCGAGTTCATCGGCGGCGACCGCTTCACCATGGCCGACATCGCGCTGGCCTGCGCGGCACACCGCTGGATGGGCACGCCCGTGCCCCACACGGCACGGCCCAACCTCGAACGCTGGCTGGACGACATGCGCGCCCGGCCGGCGGCCACCGGCATCCTCGTCCTGCCGCTGCGCTGAATCGTCCTGCGCCTTTGGTCGATCGGGTTTTGTCCGATCTGACTAGCGGCGCAGGCGTCACTTTCCCTGGCCGCACTCGACGGCCACGCCAAATTCGAACGTCCGTTTTAGGAGTACCCTCGCCCGAGAGTTGTGGGTGCGCTCTGCCCCCCCCGAACAAACCCTGATCCCTGAATCCGATTCATCGACCCGGTGACCGGATTTAAGCGATTGCGGGGAACTCGCGTCCTTACAATCGCCTTTCTGTGCGCAGCGATGCGCTTGCCGCCGCACGCCCAGTTGCTATGCAGTAGCGGCAGTCCAGGCCCGACAGAGGCACGGCTGCCTTCCAAACCCAGAGGAGGATTCAATCGTGTGGAGTCAAATCTATGACCCGCTCGGCAATATGGCGCTGTCTACCATTGCCGCGGGGGTCCCTGTGGCCGTGCTGCTCGCAGCGCTGGCGTTCTTTCACATGCAGGCCCACATCGCTGCCGGACTGGCGCTGGCGGTCGGCATCGCGGTGGCGTCGTTCGTGTTCGGCATGCCTGCGGCCATGGCCGGCAAGGCGGCCGGGCTGGGCATCGTCTCCGGGCTGTTTCCGATCGGGTGGATCGTCCTCAACATCATCTTCCTGCACCGGCTGACCACACTTAACGGGTCATTCAGGGTGTTGCAGAACTCGATCTCGGGCGTGACCGAAGATCGCCGCCTGCAACTGCTGCTGGTGGCCTTCAGCTTCGGTGCGTTCTTCGAGGGCGCAGCCGGCTTCGGCACGCCGGTGGCCGTGACCGGCGCCATCCTGATCGGGCTGGGCTTCTCGCCGCTGGCCGCTTCTGGCCTGGCGCTGATCGCCAATACCGCTCCGGTGGCGTTTGGCGCACTCGGCGCGCCGATCATCGGCCTCTCGTCGGTGACCGGCATCGAACAGACCGTGCTCTCCGCGATGATTGGCCGCCAACTGCCGTTCTTCTCGGTGCTGGTGCCGTTCTGGCTGATCTGGGCGTTCGCGGGCTTCCGCGGCATGCTGGCCATCTGGCCGGCCATCCTGGTGGCGGGCGTCAGCTTCGCCGTGCCGCAGTTCCTGGTCTCGAACTACCACGGCCCGTGGCTGGTGGACGTGATCTCGGCACTGATCTCGATGGGGGCCCTGACCGCCTTCCTGAAGATCTGGCATCCGAAGGAGATCTGGACCTCCACGCGCATCCTGGGCCGCCACGACGACTCGAAGGTCGATCACCCCGAAGCCCTGGAAGCCGAAGCCCGCGCCAACGCGGCGTCGGTCGGCATTTCGGTGGTCAAGGCGTGGATGCCGTGGGTCATCCTGACCGTGTTCGTGTTCGTCTGGGGCATCCCCGAGTTCAAGAAGCTCGTGGACGGCATCTGGCAGTACAAATTCCCGATCCCGGGCCTCGACAAGGCCATCATCAAGGGTCCGCCGGTGGTGCCGAAGGAAATCGTCGAAGGGGCGGTGTTCAACTTCAACGTGCTGTCGATGGCCGGCACCGGCATCCTGGTGTCTGCGCTGGTCGGCGGCCTGCTGATGGGCTACTCGGTGCCGCGCCTGCTCAAGGAGTACTGGGAGACGATCAAGCTGGTGCGCTACTCGCTGCTGACCATCTGCGCCATGTTCGGCATCGGCTACCTGACCCGCTACTCGGGTCTCGACGCCACGCTGGGCCTGGCCTTTGCGCAGACCGGCGTGTTCTACCCGCTGTTCGGCACGATGCTGGGCTGGCTGGGCGTGGCACTGACCGGTTCCGACACGGCGTCCAACGTCCTGTTCGGCGGCCTGCAGAAGACCACGGCGGAGCAGCTGGGCCTGTCGCCGGTGCTGATGGCGGCCGCCAACAGTTCGGGCGGTGTGATGGGCAAGATGATCGACGCCCAGTCGATCGTGGTGGCCTCCACCGCCACCAAGTGGTACGGCCACGAGGGCGAGATCCTGCGCTACGTGTTCTTCCACTCGGTCGTGCTGGCCATCCTCGTCGGCCTGTTCGTGACCCTGCAGGCGTACGTGCCGCCGTTCACGCACATGGTGATTCACTGATGGCGATTCCCTGACATTGCCTGCTCGACCAGGCATGCAGACAAGCCCCGCCTCATGGCGGGGCTTTTTGTTGGGCGTATCATCACCGGTTCACTCCAACAGACGAGATGAGGGACCGCCGTATGCCGATTCGCCGCCTGGAAAGATTGATCGATCCGTTCCGGAACATGCCGGATACGCAGCCGCCGGCCAGCATCTGGCGGTTCTACGCGTACTTCCTGCGCGAGGTGCGCGGGGTGTTGTTCGCGCTGCTGGTGGTGGGCCTGATCGCCGCGCTGATCGAGGTGTCGCTGTTCAGCTTCCTCGGCCGGATCATGGACCTCGCCAAAGGAACACCGGACGGGCAGTTCTTCGCGCGCCATCAGAATGAATTGCTGTGGATGGCCGCCGTGGCGCTGCTGCTGCGCCCGCTGTTCTTCGGCCTGCACGATGTGCTGCTGCATCAGGTCATCAACCCCAACCTGGCCAACCTGATCCGCTGGCAGAACCATCGCTACCTGCTCCAGCAGAGCCTGTCGTTCTTCCAGAACGACTTCGCGGGGCGGATTGCCCAGCGCATCATGCAGACCGGGTTCTCGCTGCGCGACTCGGCCGTGCATGCGCTCGATGCGCTCTGGCACGTAATCATCTACGCCATCAGCGCGCTGATCCTGTTCGCCGAGGCGGACTGGCGGCTGATGATCCCGCTGATCCTGTGGATTGCCGGCTACATCGCCGCGCTGGCGTACTTCACGCCGCGCGTGAAGGAGCGCTCCGTGGTGGCCACCGAGGCGCGCTCGCGGCTGATGGGCCGCATCGTGGACGGCTACACCAACATCACCACGCTGAAGCTGTTCGCCCACACGCGCCACGAGGAAAGCTACGCGCGCGACGCCATGGCCAGTCACACCGACAAGATGCGCATGGCCGGGCGGATGGTCAGCGCCATGGACGTGACCATCACGGCGATGAACGGCGCGCTGATCGCCGGCACGACCGGGCTGGCGCTGTGGCTGTGGAACCAGGGGCTGATCTCCACGGGCGCCATCGCACTGACGACCGGGCTGGTCATCCGCATCAACAATATGTCCGGCTGGATCATGTGGGTGGTCAATGGCATCTTCGAGAACGTCGGGCAGGTGCAGGACGGCATGAAGACGATTGCCGTGCCGCGCAACGTGGTGGACCGGCCGGACGCGCAGCCGCTGCGCATCGCCCGGGGCGAGGTGCAGTTCGAGGACGTGGGCTTCCACTACGGCAAGGGCGCCGGGGTGATCGAGCATGTCAACCTGACCGTGCAGCCGGGCGAGAAGATCGGGCTCGTGGGGCCGTCCGGGGCCGGCAAGTCGACGCTGGTCAACCTGCTGCTGCGGCTCTACGACGTCGAAACTGGCCGGATTCTGGTCGATGGCCACGACGTGGCCGGGGTGACGCAGGAGAGCCTGCGCGCGCAGATCGGCATGGTCACGCAGGATACGTCGCTGCTGCACCGCTCGATCCGCGAGAACCTGCTGTACGGCAGGCCGGACAGCACCGATGCCGACCTGGGCGAGGCGCTGCGGCGTGCCCGGGCGGACGACTTCATCGGCGATCTGATCGATGGGAACGGCCAGCGGGGGCTCGACGCGCTGGTGGGCGAGCGTGGCGTGAAGCTGTCCGGCGGGCAGCGGCAGCGCATCGCCATCGCCCGGGTGCTGTTGAAGGATGCGCCAATCCTGATTCTCGACGAGGCCACCTCGGCGCTCGACTCCGAAGTGGAGGCGGCGATTCAGGAGAGCCTGGAGGCGTTGATGGAAGGCAAGACCGTGATCGCCATCGCCCACCGGCTCTCGACCATCGCGCGGATGGACCGGCTGGTGGTGCTCGACGGCGGCCATATCGTCGAGACCGGCACCCACGCCGAACTGCTCGCGCGCGGCGGGCTCTATGCCCGGCTATGGGCACACCAGACCGGCGGCTTCGTCGGCGTGGACTGATCGAACCGGGTCAGGCCGGGGTCAGACCAACCCGAGCAGCCCCGCGCCGGCGCCCAGCGCCACCAGCATCAGCGGATGGACCCGCGTCTTCAGCATGAGGGCGATGGTCAGCAGCGTCACCGCCACGGCGGTCCAGTTGTGGTCCACGCTGCTGGCCAGCACCCAGCCCGTGGACATCAGCAGGCCGATGGTCAGCGCGGACAGGCCGCGCTTGATCAGCCCCGGCCAGCGCGCGTGCGGCGAGCGGCCGGCGAAGTATTCGAAGCCGAGCGCGATCAGGCTCGACGGCCCGCACATGCCGACCATCGCCGCGAACGTGCCGCCCGCCCCCGCTACCTGCCAGCCGAACAGCGCCACGAACAGGATGTTCGGCCCCGGCGACGCCTGCGAGATGGCGTAGAGCGCCGCGAACTGGGCATCGGTCATCCAGCCGTTGGCTTCCACGAGGTAGCGGTGCATGTCCGGGATGACGGTGCCGCCGCCGCCCACGGCCAGCAGCGACAGCATGCCGAAATGCTCGAGCAGGCTGCGCAGGATCTCCGGGGAACTCATGCCTGCCCCCGGCGCTTTTCGGCGCGATGTTCGAGCACCAGCGCCACCGGCACCAGCACCGCCATCACCGGCAGCAGCGGCCAGCGCAGCAGGCCGATGGCGACAAACGCCGCCACGCCGACCACCACCGCGCGCACCGTGCGCGGCTGGCTTTCCGCCAGCTTGACCCCGGTGGACAGCACGAGCCCGGCCGAGACCGCCGTCATGCCGGCCAGCATCTGGCGCACGGCGGTGACGTCCTGGTAGCGCAGGTACAGCGCCATGGCGCACAGCACCACCACCATCGGCACCAGCACCAGCCCGCAGAAGGCCGCCACGGCGCCACGCAGGCCGGCGAAGCGCAGGCCCAGCATCAGGGCCAGGTTGATAACGTTGGGGCCGGGCAACACCTGCCCGAGGCTGAGGATCTCGACAAAATCCCGGTCGTTGAGCCAGCGGTTGCGCTCCACGACGGCGCGCCGCACGAACGGGAGCACCCCGCCGAAGCCGGAAAGCCCCATGCGGGCAAATTCGAAGAACAGGGTGCGGGCGTTGGGGGGCGGAGCCAGGGCAGGCTCGGAGACGTCGGGCAGCGGGGCGGCAGACATGATAGGCGGCGATAAATGCCCACGCAGGGGGTGGCGCGGGCTGCCGACATACTACGGCAATCGCGACGGCCCGCGTGGCACGCGGTCATCACGGATGCGCAAGAGGGGGTCAGGGACGGTGATGTGGGTTGCTCCCCTCCCCCCTGGGAGAGCGGAGCAACCCGGCGGCTGCCTTAGCTCCCGCCGTCCACCTTCACCGGCTCGATCTTCACTTCCTTGAGGCGTGGCTCAACCGCCTTGCCCTTGCGGGCGCGCTTGCCGACGTACGGCAGCAGCGTCTTGCCAGCCAGCTTCTGCGGCGGCATCTTGCCGCCCCGGACGCCGGTGCCGGAGATCAGCAGCCCCGGCGCGCCCACCGTCACGGCGTGCGTCAGCGGCTCCTTGGGCTCCAGTTCCATCAGGATCACGCCCCGGCCACCGGCCGACAGCACCTTCACCTCGTCCAGGCCCACCAGCAGCAGCCGGCCATTGCCCGAGAAGCAGGCCACATGCGTGGCTTCGTCGGCAATCGGCGTCGGCGGCAGCAGCGTGTCGCCCTCGTCCAGCGTGATGAAGGACTTGCCGCCCTTCTGCCGGCTGATCATGTCGCCGACCTTGGTCACGAAGCCGTTACCGCCGGCCGTGGCTACCAGCACGCGCTGCTCGGCGCCACCCGCGAAGGTGTGGGCGATCTGCGAGCCCGGCGCGAGGTCGATCAGCGTCGTCACCGGCACGCCATCGCCCCGGCCGCCGGGCAGCCCGGCCACCGCCACCGAATAGACCCGGCCGTTGCTGCCGAAGGCCAGCAGCGTGTCCACGGTGCGGCACTCGAAGGTGTCGTACAGGCTGTCGCCCGCCTTGAAGGTGAACTGCTGCGTCTCGTGGCCGTGGCCCTGGCGCGTGCGCACCCAGCCCTTGCCCGAGACGATGACCGTCACCGGCTCGTCCACCACGCGCACCTCGGCGGCGGCGCGGCGCTCTTCCTGGATCAGCGTGCGGCGCGGGTCCTTGTCCTCGGGGCTGTACTGCTTGGCGTCCTGCTCGATTTCCTTGATGATGCGCCGGCGCATCATCGTCTCGGACTTCAGCAGCACGTCCAGTTCGGCCTGCTCGTCGCGCAGCTTGGCCAGTTCCTGCTCGATGCGGATGGCCTCCAGCCGCGCCAGCTGGCGCAGGCGGATTTCGAGGATGTCCTCGGCCTGGCGGTCCGAGAGCTGGAACGCCTCGATCAGCGCCGGCTTCGGCTCGTCGCTCTCGCGGATGATGCGGATGACCTCGTCGATCTTCAGCAGCACCAGCATCCGCCCTTCCAGGATGTGGATGCGGTCCTCGACCTTGTTGAGCTGGAAGCGCGTGCGCCGCGTCACCGTCTCGAAGCGGAACCCGATCCACTCACGCAGGATCTCCTGCAGCCCCTTCTGGCGCGGCCGGCCATCGGTGCCGATCATCACCAGGTTGATCGGCGCGCCGGACTCCAGGCTGGTATGGGCCAGCAGGGTCTGGATGAACTCCTGCTGGTCCACGTTCTTGCTCTTGGGCTCGAACACCAGCCGCACCGGCGCATCCTTGCCCGATTCGTCGCGCACCGCGTCCAGCACGGCCAGCAGCGAGGTCTTCAGCTGCACCTGCTCCGGCGTCAGCGCCTTCTTGCCGGTGCGGATCTTCGGGTTGGTGATTTCCTCGATTTCCTCGAGCACCTTCTGCGCCGAGGTGGCTGGCGGCAGCTCGTGCACCACCATCTGCCACTGGCCGCGCGCCATTTCCTCGATCTTCCAGCGCGCGCGCACCTTCAGGCTGCCCCGGCCGCCCTCGTAGATCTGGGCGATATCGGCCGCCGGCGAGATGATCTGCCCGCCGCCCGGATAGTCGGGGCCGGGCATCAGCGCCAGCAGCTCGGCCAGCGAGATGGCCGGATTGCGGATCATCGCCACCGTCGCCCCGGCCACTTCGCGCAGGTTGTGCGGCGGGATTTCCGTCGCCATACCCACCGCGATGCCGGAGGCGCCGTTCAGCAGCACGAACGGCAGCCGCGCCGGCAGCAGCCTCGGCTCTTCCTCCGAGCCGTCGTAGTTGGGCAGGAAATCCACCGTGCCGAGGTCGATCTCGTCCAGCAGCAGCCGCGAGATCGGCGTCAGGCGCGCTTCGGTGTAGCGCATGGCCGCCGCGCCGTCGCCGTCGCGGGAGCCGAAGTTGCCCTGGCCGTCGATCAGGGGGTAGCGCAGCGAGAAGTCCTGCGCCAGACGCACGAGCGCATCGTAGGCCGACTGGTCGCCGTGGGGGTGGAATTTACCGAGCACCTCGCCCACCACGCGCGCGGACTTGACCGGCTTGGCGTCGGCACGCAGGCCCATGGCCGCCATCGCATAGAGGATGCGGCGCTGCACGGGCTTCTGGCCATCGGCCACCTCGGGCAGCGCACGGCCCTTGACCACGCTCACCGCGTAGTCGAGGTAGGCTCGCTCCGCGTAGCGCGCCAGGGTCAGCGAATCGGCTGGCTCTTCGGATTGAAACGAAATGTCTGGTTGATCCATGGTCGGCAAGAATGCGGCACGCGGGCGCCGGGCGGCGCCTCGCAAACCCTGTGGGTCGGCTTGTCAGCGTGGGATTCTAACGAAACTCGGGCGCCCCGCAGGAAAGTGAGGCCCGATCGATGTGACAGCGGGTGTCACAAGGGGGTCATTCCGGCATGTTGCGCCGGCCGCCGATCACCATTTTCACGCGTCCGGCGTGGCTGCCGGTGCGCACCACGGCCACCCCGGACGGCTGGTAGATCCGGTAGAACTCCATGACCGTGCTCACGTACTGGCGGGTTTCGGGGAAAGGCGGGATCTGGTTGTTGTAGCGCGCCACGGCGCCCTCGCCGGCGTTGTAGGCGGCCAGTACCAGTTCGAGATTGTTGGGAAACTGGCCCTGCAGCCAGCTCAGGTAGCGCACACCGGCCGAGATGTTCAGGCGCGGGTCGGTGAGCTTCTGCTCCACCGAGCGGCGCTTGTCGGCGGCGATGCCGAAACGCACGCCGGTGTCCGGAATCACCTGCATCAGGCCGATGGCGCCCTTGGGCGACACCGCGCTCGGGTTGAAGCCGCTCTCGACCGCCATCACCGCCTTGACCAGCGCCGGGTCCACGTTCTGGGCCGCGGCAATCTGGCGGATGATCGGATCGACCAGCGCGATGTTGGGGTGGTTCAGCACATAGCGGAACAGCTTGCCGGCGTCGGCATCGCCCTTGCCGGGCCGCCCCACCATGCGCACCCCGGCCACGCGCGGCATGGCCAGCGTGTCCAGCTTGCCGCCGTCCTTGAGGAACAGCTTGTAGCGATCGTCGATCTTTTCATCGGCGAAGTGGGCCACGCCGTCTTCGTCGATATAGCCATACAGTTCGGCGTGGGCAGCACCGGTCGCGCACAGGCCCGCCAGCGCCAGCCCGAGCGCCGTGGCCCGCCTTGCCAGCCGCGCCAGGGCGCGGCGATTGCCGATGGTCCGCATGGTGCTTCTCCGTTGCCGACCGCTGCGCCCGTTGCCGGAGCGGTCAGATATCCGCCTCCACCTCGTTGCCCTTTTCCTCGAGCCACGTACGCCGCTGCGACGCCTCGCCCTTGCCCATCAGCATGTTCATCATGCTCACGGTCTGGGGCAGGTCGAATTCGCCAAGCGCCACCGGCAGCAGCCGGCGCGTGTCCGGGTTCATCGTGGTTTCCCACAGCTGCTCTGCGCTCATCTCGCCCAAGCCCTTGAAGCGCGAGATCTGCCAGGCGCCTTCCTTGACGCCATCCTTCATCAGCTTGTCCTGGATGGCTTCCAGCTCGCCTTCGTCCAGCGCGTAGAGCTTCTGGGCCGGCTTCTTGCCGCGTGCCGGAGCATCCACTCGGAACAGCGGCGGGCGGGCCACGCAGACGTTGCCGTTGTCGATCAGCTTCGGGAAGTGACGGAAGAACAGCGTGAGCAGCAGCACCTGGATGTGCGCGCCGTCCACGTCGGCGTCGGACAGGATACAGATCTTGCCATAGCGCAGGTTGGACAGGTCCGGCTCGTCGTCCGGACCGTGCGGATCCACACCAATCGCCACGGCGATGTCGTGCACTTCATTATTGGCGAACAGGCGGTCGCGCTCGGTCTCCCAGGTGTTCAGCACCTTGCCGCGCAGCGGCAGGATGGCCTGGAACTCCTTGTCGCGGCCCATCTTGGCCGAACCGCCGGCCGAGTCGCCCTCGACCAGGAAAATCTCGTTGCGCGACACATCGGTCGATTCGCAATCGGTCAGCTTGCCGGGCAGCACGGCCACGCCGGAGCCCTTCTTCTTTTCCACCTTCTGCGCGGCGCGGGTGCGCGCCTGGGCCTGGCGGATCACCAGCTCGGCCAGCTTCTTGCCGTAGTCCACATGATGGTTCAGCCACAGCTCCAGCGCGGGGCGGCTGAAGGTGGAGACCAGGCGCACGGCGTCGCGGCTGTTCAGGCGCTCCTTGATCTGGCCCTGGAACTGCGGATCGAGCACCTTGGCCGAGAGCACGAACGAGGCGCGCGCGAACACGTCCTCGCTCATCAGCTTCACGCCCTTGGGCTGGAGTGAGTGCATCTCGATAAAGCTCTTGACCGCCAGGAACAGGCCCTCGCGCAGGCCGGACTCATGCGTGCCGCCGGCCGGCGTGGGGATCAGGTTGACGTAGGACTCGCGCACCGGCGCGCCATCCTCGGTCCAGGCCACCACCCAGGAGGCGCCCTCGCCCTCGGCAAAGCCTTCCTCGCCCGGATTGCCGTCCGGGTCGGCAAAGTGCTCGCCCTCGAACATCGGGATCACGAGTTCGGACCCGCTGCCCTGCGCCAGCGCCTCGACGAGGTAGCCCTTCAGGCCCTGGTCGTACTGCCAGACCTGCTTTTCGCCGGTCTTCTCGATTTCGAGCGTGACCTTCACGCCCGGCAGCAGCACCGCCTTGCTGCGCAGCAGCCGCTGGAGTTCGGCCTGCGGAATGGTGGCGGAGTCGAAATAGCTGGCATCCGGCCAGACCTGCACGCGCGTGCCGTTCTTCTTCTCGCCGCGTTCGAGCTTGCGGCCGGCGAGCGGCGTGGTGACGTCGCCGCCCGAGAAGGTCAGCGTGGAGAGCGTGCCGTCGCGCCAGACCGTCACATCAAGACGGGTGGACAGCGCATTGGTCACGGACACGCCCACGCCGTGCAGGCCGCCCGAGAAGGCGTAGGCGCCACCCTTGCCCTTGTCGAACTTGCCGCCCGCGTGCAGGCGGGTGAACACGATCTCCACCACCGGCACCTGCTCTTCCGGGTGAATACCCACCGGAATGCCGCGGCCGTCGTCTTCCACGCTGACGCTGCCGTCACGGTGCAGCGTGACCAGGATCTCGGAGCCGTGGCCGCCCAGCGCCTCGTCCGACGCGTTGTCGATCACCTCCTGCACGATGTGCAGGGGATTGTCGGTACGGGTGTACATGCCGGGCCGTTGCTTGACCGGCTCCAGGCCCTTCAGGACCCGGATGGAAGATTCGCTGTACTGACTGGTTTTGCTCGCCATGGAGTCGCTACGGAGAAGTGGATCTCCCGGCCGTCGCGGCCGGATTGCGCAGCATTGTAATGGATGACCGGGGCGGGCTCGGTACGCTGGCGCGCGGAACCGGCGGCTTCGGCATAAATACGCCACCCGGGGTAAACTCGCCCGGCTGCAGAGGGAATCCCCCGGCGCCCCCCGATAACCAGAGAAAAGGACTGCCAAAGTCCCGAGCCCGACATGACCGACCGCAAACTCTCCCTGACCACCGTGCTCGTGTGCGGTGGCCTGCTCGTCACGCTATCGATGGGTATCCGGCATGGCTTCGGCCTGTTCAACCTGCCGATTACCCAGGCCCACGGCTGGAACCGCGAGACCTTCGCCTTCGCCCTGGCCCTGCAGAACCTGATGTGGGGCGTCACCCAGCCGATTGCCGGCGCGCTGGCCGACAAATTCGGCCCCATCCGCATCATGCTGGTCGGCGTGGCGCTCTACGTGGCCGGCCTGGTCGTGATGGCGATGGCCACCAGCGGCACGGCGTTCGCCTCCGGGGCGGGGGTGATGATCGGCATTGCCCAGGCGGGCACCACCTACAGCGTGGTCTACGGCGTGATCGGCCGGGTGGCCAGCGCCGAGAAGCGCATCTGGGCGATGGGCATCGCGGCGGCGGCCGGCTCGTTCGGCCAGTTCCTGATGATTCCGATCGAACAGTCGCTGATTTCCTTCGTCGGCTGGCAAAACGCGCTGTTTACCATGGCCGTGATGGCCTGCTTCATGCTCCCGCTGGTGTTCGCGCTGCGCGAGCCGAAGGTGGCGGCGACCACGGGCGGGCATCATCAGACCATTGGCGAGGCCACGCGCGAGGCCTTCGGCAATCGCAACTTCCAGTTGCTGACGCTCGGCTATTTCGTGTGCGGCTTCCAGGTGGTGTTCATCGGCGTGCATCTGACGCCGTACCTGAAGGATCGTGGCTTCACCGATCCCAAGATCGCCACGGTGGCACTGGCGCTGATCGGCCTGTTCAACGTGTTCGGCACCTACACCGCCGGGGCGATGGGCCAGCGCATGCCCAAGCGCTACCTGCTCTCGTTCATCTACCTGGCGCGCTCGTTCGTAATTGCCGGCTATCTGCTGCTGCCGCTGACGGCGGCCAGCACGTGGGTGTTCGCGGCGCTGATGGGGCTGCTGTGGCTGTCCACCGTGCCGTTGACCAACGGCATCATCGCCCAGGTGTTCGGGGTGAAGTACCTGTCGATGCTGAGCGGGGTGGTGTTCTTCTCGCACCAGATCGGCAGCTTCCTGGGCGCGTGGCTGGGCGGGTTCCTGTTCGACCGGACCGGCAGCTACGACCTCGTGTGGTTCATCGCCATCGGGCTGGGGGTGGTGGCGGCGCTGGTCAACCTGCCGATCCGCGAGCAGGCGCTGACGCGCCCGCAGCCGATAGCGGTCTGAGCCATGGACGCCGCACGCCACCATCCCTGGCTCAAGGCCAAGCTGTTAAAGACGGTGGGCCTGCTGGCGCTGGCCGGTGTGCTGACGCTTGGCTTCCTGGCCTACCTGCGGCCGGCGTTCATGGTCGACCTCACCAATATGGTGCTGGCGTGGTGCGGGTGAGCCGCTAGCTTACTGCGCCTCGCCCTTGGTCTTTGCCTCGAGCACTTCCCAGCGCTCGAGCGCCTCCAGCAGTTCCATCTCGATCTCGTCGTGCCGGCTGGCCAACTGGGCCGCGCGGGCGGGGTCGCTCGCGTAGAGCGCGCCGTCCGCCAGCTGGCCGGCCAGCGTCTTCTGCTCCGCTTCCAGCGCGTTGATGCGCTCGGGCAGGCCATCCAGCTCGCGCTGTTCCTTATAGGAGAGCTTGACCGTGCGATTGGCGCCCCGCGCCTCGCGCGTGTTCTGCGTCTTCAGCGCCTCGGCGGGCTTCGCCTCGGCCGGCTTGGCGGCCTGGATGGCCCCGGCCCGGGCCGACTGCGCTTCCCAGTCCGAATACCCGCCGACCGACTCGCGCCACTGCCCCTCGCCCTCGGCGGCGATGGTCGAGGTGACCACGTTGTCCAGGAAGGCCCGGTCGTGGGAGACCAGGAACACCGTGCCGCTGTAGTCCTGGAGCAGTTCCTCCAGCAGTTCGAGCGTGTCGATGTCGAGGTCGTTGGTCGGCTCGTCCAGCACCAGCACATTGGCCGGCCGGGCGAACAGGCGCGCCAGCAGCAGCCGGTTGCGCTCGCCGCCCGAGAGCGACTTGACCGGCGACCGCGCGCGCTCCGGCGCGAACAGGAAATCGCCCAGGTAGCTCATCACGTGCTTGCGCTGGCCGTTGACCTCCACCCAGTCGCTGCCCGGACTGATGGTGTCCGCCAGCGACTTCTCCAGGTCCAGCGCCGTCCGCATCTGGTCGAAATACGCCACCTGGAGGTTGCTGCCGTTGCGCACCGTGCCGCTGTCCGGCGCCAGTTCGCCCAGGATCAGGCGCAGCAGCGTGGTCTTGCCCACGCCGTTCGGGCCGATCACGCCGACCTTGTCGCCACGCATGATGGTGCCGGTGAAGTCACGGACCACCGGCTTGTCGCTGTAGGACTTCGACACATTGGTCAGTTCCGCCACGATCTTGCCGGAGCGGTCCGCCTGCGACACTTCCAGCCTCACATTGCCCTGCACCTCGCGCCGCGCCGCGCGCTCGGTACGCATGGTCACCAGCCGCTGGATACGCGCCACGCTGCGCGTGCGGCGCGCTTCCACGCCTTTGCGGATCCACACTTCCTCCTGCGCCAGCAGCTTGTCGAACTTGGCCTGCTCCACCGCCTCGGCGGCCAGCAGTTCGGCCTTGCGGGCCTGATAGGCCGCGAAGTTGCCCGGGAAGGACACCAGCCGGCCCCGGTCCAGTTCGACGATGCGGGTGGCCACGCGGTCCAGGAAGGCGCGATCGTGGGTAATCAGCAGCACGCTGCCCCGGAAGCCGATCAACAGGTCTTCGAGCCAGCGGATGGCGGTGACGTCGAGGTGGTTGGTCGGTTCGTCGAGCAGCAGGATGTCCGGCTCGGCCACCAGCCCCTGCGCCAGCGCCACGCGCTTCTGCAGGCCGCCGGACAGCGAATCCACGCGCACGTGCGGGTCCAGGTCGAGGCGGGCCAGCGTAGTTTCCACGCGGGTGCGCAGCGTCCAGGCGTCGGCGGCGTCCAGTTCGGCCTGCACGCGATGCAACTCGGCCAGCGTGGCCTCGTCGTGATGGGTGTCGAGCTTGGCCAGCGCCGCCTCGTAGCGGGCCAGCAGGTCGTGGGCGGCGCCCATGCCCAGGCTCACTGCATCGAACACGGTCAGCCCGGGCGCGAATTGTGGCTCCTGCGCAACATATGCAGTGGTGACGCCGCTCTGGCGGGCAATCAGGCCGTCGTCCGGGGCGGACATGCCGGCCACGATCCGCAGCAGCGACGACTTGCCCGTGCCATTGCGGCCGATCAGGCCAACGCGTTCGCCGGCTTCCAGCGAGAAATCGGTGTGGTCGAGCAGTGCCACGTGCCCGAAGGCAAGTTGGGCATCGGAAATGGAGAACAGGGCCATGGTGGGGAGACTGGAAACAGGCCCGAATTGTAGTCGACCCCAGGGGCCGGGGCCGCACGGCCCAAAAAGAAGCGCCCCAAAAAGAAGGGCCCGTTAGCAAACGGGCCCAAGAGTCTCTCCTCGGTGCCCTGCTCGCAAGGCACGTTTGAAGAATATCGATTCGGGGGCCGGGCAATAAGTCGGACAACTCCTTAAGGGAAAGCCCCCGTCAACCGCGCGCGAGGCCAAGCGTTGCAGCCCGAGCACGACTACTAGCGCGGCGGTTGTGCGTCGGGCGCCTGCCGTGGAACAATCCGACACACTCAGCGCAATCGGATTAATCCGAAAAGAAGCACAACAAGGCGGTAACAACAAGGCAGTACAGAGCCGGACCCATCCGGCCAACGGGGTTTTCCGGGTTTTCTTTCCAGACAATTTTCGGACGGGTGTCATTCATGACCAATACGGGCCTGCCGCGCCGTGCCTCCTTCAGGGGCACGGCGCTTGTTGTATGTTTCCTCGCCACGCTGCTTGCCTTGCCGGCCCTGCCGGCGTGGGCGGCGTCACCCAACTCGGTGGTGTTGCGCATCCAGCAGACCGGGGCCATCCGCATCGCCCACCGTGAAAGCTCGGTGCCCTTCTCGTTCGTGGCGGACGGCAAACCCATGGGCTACGCCGTGGATCTCTGCCTGAAGGTGGCGGAGGCGCTGCGCACCCAGCTCAAGCTGCCGCAGCTGCGCGTGGAATGGGTGCCGGTGACGCCGGCCTCGCGCATCCCGGCCATCGTGGACGGCAAGGCTGACCTCGAATGCGGATCCACCACCAACAACCGCGAGCGCCGCGACCTCGTCGCCTTCACCATCCCGCACTACATCGCCGGCAGCCGCATGCTGGTGAAGGCCGATTCGGGCATCCGCAAGTGGGGCGACCTGCGCGGCAAGACCGTGGTGTCCACCACCGGCACCACGCCGCTGGCCATGCTCCGCAAGATGGATGAGGCGGGCGCCATGGGCTGGAAGGTGGTGGAGGCCAAGGATCACGCCGAAGCCTTCGGCATGGTCGAGGCGGGCCGCGCCGACGCCTTCGTGATGGACGACGTGCTGCTGTTCGGCCTGCGCGCCAACGCCAAGAACCCGACCGCGCTGGCGGTAACGGGTGACCTGCTGACCATCGAGCCGTACGCGATCATGCTGTCCAAGCACGATGCCGAGTTCAAGAAGCTGGTGGACAAGGCCATGGTGACGTCGATCTACGACCAGGACACCCAGAAGCTGTATCGGAAGTGGTTCCTTAGCCCGATCCCGCCCAACGGCATCACGCTGGACATTCCGATGAGCTACCTGCTGCGCGATTCGTTCAAGTTCCCGAGCGACAAGGTGGCCGACTAACGGCCTCCCTGCCAGCCCGGGCGGGGAGCCGCGTGGGGGCCGCGTTGGCGCCCCCGCCGCCCCCATCCATGCGAAGATGTCGGCCGTCCGCCCCTTCGCATCGACCATGACTGCCGCCGCCCCCCTCAAGCTGTCCGACCTCTCCCTTTCCACGACGGTGGCCGGGCTGATCGCCATGCTCACCGGCTACACCAGCTCGCTGGTGCTGATGATCCAGGCCGGGCAGGCGGCGCATCTGAGCGATGCCCAGATCGCCTCATGGATCTGGGCGCTGTCCATCGGCATGGGGGTGACCACGCTGGGACTGTCGCTGATGACCCGGGTGCCGATCGTGGTGGCCTGGTCCACGCCCGGCGCGGCGCTGCTGATTGCAAGCCTGCCCGGCGTGCCCTACCCCGAGGCCATCGGCGCCTTCCTGCTCGCCGCGCTGCTGATGACGGCCGCCGGGCTGACCGGCTGGTTCGACAAGCTGATGCGCGCGCTGCCGGCGAGCATCGCCTCGGCCCTGCTGGCGGGCATCCTGTTCCGGATCAGCGTGGATGTCTTCGTGCAGGCGGAACACCAGACGGTGTTGCTGCTGACCATGTTCGGTACTTATCTAGTGGGACGCCGCCTGTGGCCGCGCTACGCGGTGCCGGGCGTGCTGCTGGTGGGCGTGGCGCTGGCGGGGGTGCTCGGGCAGCTCCATTTCGAACAAATCCGATTTGCGGTGACGCTGCCGGTGTGGACCACGCCGGCGTTCTCGCTGTCGGCCTTTATCAGCATCGGCGTGCCGCTGTTCATCGTGGCGCTGGCCTCGCAGAACATTCCGGGGCTGGCCGTGTTGCGTGCGGATGGCTACCACGTGTCGGCCAGCCCGCTGATCACGGTGACGGGGGTGGCATCGGCCATCCTGGCGCCGTTCGGCTCGCATGGGATCAACCTGGCGGCGATCACGGCGGCCATCTGCACCGGCCCCGAGGCCGACGCCGACCCGCGCCGCCGCTACATGGCCGCCGTGGTCTGCGGCATCGGCTATCTGGTGGCGGGGATCATGGCGGCCAGCATCGCGGCGCTGTTCGCGGCCTTCCCGAAGGCGCTGGTGGTGGCCGTAGCGGCCTTCGCGCTGCTGGGTTCCATCGCCAATGGGCTGACCGTGGCCATGCAGGCGCCGGCGGAGCGCGAGTCGGCGCTGCTGACGTTCATGATCACGGCATCGGGCATGACGCTGGCCGGCGTGGGTTCCGCCTTCTGGGGCGTGGTGGGCGGCATGCTGGCGCTGGCCGTGCTGCGCCCGCGCCAGCGGGCTGCCTGAGCCAGGTTACATCAGCAGGAAGGCGACGTCCGCGGCAGCCATCTGCGTCACCGGCACGCCCTTGCGGCGCTGGAACAGCACGTGTTCCAGCACGCGGTCGCGGTGTTCGGCAAACCGGGGAGGCTCAAGGCGCAGCGCAGCCGTCGCGTAGTGCTCGGCCAGCAGCTTGTAGACCCGGTGGCGGACTTGCAGGATCTCGTTGTCGGCACGCAGCCGGGCGATCTCCGCGTTGTTGTCGTCTTCCAGCTGGCGCATGCCCACCACCACGCGCGCGTGCATGCCACGGTAGCGATCCACCTCGGCATGGGCCTTGTGGAGTTCGTCGCGGAGTGCACGCACTTCCTGCATCAGCTTGAGATGTTGCTGGACGCCCCGCTGGATGCGGTTCGCTTCTTCCAGCGCATGGTCCGCGGCAGCGATGGTGTTCTGCCAGACGCCTTCGGTGGCGTCATGCGGTGGCAAGGCGTCCGGCGCGCCTTCGATGTCGGCGAAATGCGGCTTCGGCCATGCCGTTGCGGTGTCAATATCCTGCTTCATACTGCTCCCCTTTACCCGTCAGCCAACACCCGCCACCGGCCTTGTTATGGTTGCCGGCATGGTCGGATTAACACCGCGACTGTCTGGACCGCCTCTTTTGCACTGCCCGGGCGACCCTTGCGTCATACGCATACGTCCATTCAAGCCTGCAATGTGCATTTGCACAACCACCGCGAGGGAGGGCACAGCACATTCTGCCTGGCGGCGCGGCGCATAATACCGCGCTATAGCGCCTCCGGCGCCGCTTTCCGGCCGGCCCTTGGCCTGCCCTTGACGTCAATCATCTGCCATGTCGAACGGATATCTATTGCTTGCGCTGGCCATCGTGGCCGAGGTCATCGCCACCAGCAGCCTCAAGGCGGCCGAGAACTTCACGCGCCTCTGGCCCAGCGTGCTGGTGGTCACCGGCTACGTGGCCGCGTTCTGGCTGCTGATGCAGGTCATGAAGACCGTGCCGGTGGGCGTGGCCTATGCCATCTGGTGCGGGGCGGGGATCGTGCTGGTGACACTGATCGCGTCAGTGCTGTACCGGCAGGTGCCGGACCTGGCGGCCTGGGTCGGCATCGGGCTGATCATTGCGGGGGTGGCGGTAATCCAGCTGTTCTCGAAGATGAGTCACTGAATCGCGCCGGGGTCAGGACTTCGGCGGCAGCGCGCGGAGCAGGCGGTTGACCTGCGCCAGCGTCTCGCATTCGTCGGCATTGCGCTTGCGGCGCTGGTCGATGATCTCCAGCAACGCCCGGATCTGGCCATTCTTGGCCTCGCACACCACTTTGTCGGACGCCGGACAGGCCACGTCGATCTCCCCCCGCAGGCTTTCCTGGACGATGTCGATCAGCGCGGTGCAACCAGACGTATCGGCCAGCGCCGGGTCCGGCGTGGCAGCCAGGGCGTGAATGGCGCCGAACATGGCCAGCGCCGGCAGCCAGCGGTGATACGACCTGACAGGGGGCATTTGCGAAAGAAGGCGAACCAGTTCTTTTAGGATTTCTACGACGCGCGAGAGGCGCGCAGGCGACATCATAGCCGGTTGCCGCGCCGCCATGACATCGAACGGTGCGCTGACCCTCGGAAGGGTCTGGGTGGGCGGGAATGCGTCGACCAAAACAAAAAGCCCGCGCGGCAAGCCGGCGGGCTTTCTAATCTGGTTGCGGGAGCAGGACTTGAACCTGCGACCTTCGGGTTATGAGCCCGACGAGCTGCCAACTGCTCCACCCCGCGGGCCGGACTATACGCGGATTGGCGGCGCATTGATACAGAAGAATGCAAAAAGCCCGCTTGCGCGGGCTCTGGACGTAGTGCGAGGTGAACTTCTGAGAACGACTGCCGACTTGATGATGGTCCCGCCGACAGGAATCGAACCTGTATCTAGCGCTTAGGAGGCGCTCGTTCTATCCATTGAACTACGGCGAGCGGACCGTCTGCACGGTGCGCCAGCCGCCATGGGCCGGCCGAGCCGGAAGACGGGGCGGAGTATAGCAAACTCGGCAAGTTCGGCCCATGGCCGGCGGCGGGTGCTGGTTCGACGGCGCGCGCCTTGCTGGTCACGCCGTCCGCTGGCGGTGGCTCGGGCTGCGCGCCGGTGGCAGGCCCTTGCCTGGCGGCTTTCGCAGCCTACCCAATCGATCAGTCCGCTCATGGCTTGCTCCCTGTTGGTTGGATGGTCCGCTCAGGCGGCGGTCAGGCCGGTGCCGGTACCGGTGCCGATCGATGCCAGCAGGGCGCGCACCATCGCCATGACGGTGTGCGCGGCGGCGCGGGGCTGGCGCAGGCAGGCGTCCACCTGTTCGCTGCGGGCCTGGCCGAGCAGGCACCAGGTGCAGAAGTGTTCGCAGTTGTTGGTCAGCAGGTGGTAGTGGTCTTCGCCGAGGCGGGTGCGGGCACGGGCGACGGCTTCCATGCCGAGGTAGCGGGCGCAGGGTTCAACCTTCACCGCCACTGTGTGACCGTGGGCGAACTGGGCGAGCGAGGTTTCCTCGACCGGGGCGGCGTGCAGGGCGTGGCAGAAGCCTGCGTAGTGGATGACGCGGCCGTTGCCGGCGTAGATGCCATGATGGACGTAGCCGTTGCGTTCCGTAACCAGATGGGCGCCGGGCAGGTAGTCGTCTTGTTGTTGGTTTTGGGTGTTCATGGCGGTTCTCGGTTCGGTGTCGGTGGGAGGCAGCCAGTGCTGTGTCGATGCCAACCATCCGCATCAAGCGTGCCAATGCCATCGAACCACGGCAGGACAAGGGGTTGCGGGCGATCGGCACCCCTTCCCGGCCAGAAACCGTGCGCGGCCATCCAACAGTTTTGTGAGCGATGTGTTGGCTGGCGGCCATCAACCGAGCTTCCACCTTGCCCATCCAGAGCCGGATAGCTGTGGCGGGTGCCAGCCGACACCCCTCGTGCCCGGTGTTGGGCCGGTGCCAACGCCGCAGGCCGTCCCGACGCCACGTCGCGCCCGCCATGCGCCCCCGGCATCACAAAGCCCCTTTGGCACACCGATTGCTCTATACAGGCATGGCGCCACGCGCCGCCCCCCGACTCTGGAGACCATCATGGCCACCCTCATCGTCAAGGACCTCGACACCCACCACGTGTTGGATTTCCGCGCCATGTCCTGCATTCGCGGCGGCGGCGCGCCGTGGGTGTTCGGCTGGATCCAGCCCTACGTGGCCTCCCGCCCGAGCGCGTCTCCAGTCGTGAACTTTTACGAGATCAACTACAGCTTCTATGCTGATCAGATGAACAACCAGTTCCAGAACATCGACGTCCAGAACAACGCGCCCAATTCGACCATCACCGTGGACGCCGCGCTGGACGCCCGGAACAAGGGTCGGTTGATCTGAGTCCTGCCCGGTAGCCGGGGGGCACTCCCACCGGCCACCCTTTGATGCTGCCCCGGGGGGCGGCGCTTGCGCGGAGCCGCTTTCTTCCGCGCCGGAGCACACCGTGACCTGCGCAACGGAATTCCGCTGGAGCTCGGCCGCCGCCACGGACGTCGGCCGGGTGCGGGAACGCAACGAGGACGCCTGCCTGGACCTGACCGAACGCGGCATCTGGGCGGTGGCCGACGGCATGGGCGGCCATGCCGTGGGGGACTTCGCCAGCCGGGCCATCGTCCAGGCCCTCTCCGGCCTGGGGCCGCCCGGCAGCCTCGATGGCGCGCTGGACGACGCCCGCACGACGCTGCTGACCGTGAACCAGGCGCTGATCGACGAAGCCGTGCGGATGAAGGTCCGGGTGATCGGCAGCACCGTCGTGGCGATGCTGGCCTGCGAGCGGCGATGCGGGTGCCTCTGGGCCGGCGACAGCCGGCTCTATCTTTTCCGGGCCGGCCATCTGAAACAGCTCACGCGCGACCACAGCCAGGTGGAGCGGCTGCGCGCCCGGGGCCTGATCACGGCCGAGGAAGCCAAGCACCATCCCGCCCACAACACCATCACGCGCGCCGTGGGCGCCGCCACCCGGCTCGACCTCGACGTGCTGACGCTAGAGGTGGGCGATGGGGACATGTTCCTGCTCTGCAGCGACGGCCTGAGCAACGAGGTGGAGGATGCCGGCATCGCGGCGGTGCTGGCAGCCAGCGCGGGGGACTGCGCGGCGGCGGCAAACGAGTTGGTGCAGCGCGCGCTGGTGAATGGCGGACACGACAACGTGTCGGTCGTCGTACTGCGCGCCGAGGACATCGGCGGCGGCTCCGACATGACGCTGCTCAATCCGGAAGTCTGAGCGAAGCGAGGGGCCCTACTTCCCGCCCTCCGCCGCCCGGTTGCCCCGGAAATCCTTCGAATGGATGCCGTGCTTCTTGAGCAGCATCTGCACGTGCGAGCGATTCATCTCGAAGCGCCGCGCCAGCTCCGCCACCGTGCCGCCCACTTCCTGCAGGCCCCGTTCGAGGAAGGCCCGCTCGGCCTCGTCGCTGGCGGCGCGCTTGGCCTCGGCGAGCGAGGTCGCCGTGGTCACGTCCGCCACGCCGGCCTTCCCTGCCCCCGCCACCACGGACAGCCCCGCCGGCCGGGGGCGGATGTCCTGCGGCAGGTGGGCCAGATCGGCCGTATCGCCGGCCAGGCAGGAGATCCGGTACATGATGTTGCGCAGTTCGCGGATATTGCCGGGGTAGTCGTAGTGCATCAGGAAGTCGCGCAGGCGGGGCGTCAGCTTGACCGGACGGCGCTTGAGCTGCCCAGCGGACTCATCGCCAAAATAGGCCACCAGCAGCGCGATCTCGTCGCGCCGCTCACGCAGTGCCGGCAACGTCACATGAATCACGCTGAGCCGGTAGAACAGGTCTTCGCGGAAGGTGCCTTCCTGGCTCATCCGCCGTAGATCCTTGTTGGTCGCCGCCACGATGCGGGCGTCCACCGAGATCACCTCGTCCGAACCCACGCGCTGGATCTCGTGCGCCTCCAGCACGCGCAGCAGCTTGACCTGCCCGACCAGAGGCAGTTCGCCGATTTCGTCGAGGAAGATCGTGCCGGTGTGGGCGCTCTCGAACTTGCCGCGCCGGTCGTTGGCGGCGCCCGTGAACGCGCCCTTCTTGTGGCCGAACAGCTCCGATTCGAGCAGGCTGTCCGGAATCGCCCCGCAGTTGACCGAGATGAACGGTTTGTCCGTGCGCGAGCCGTTGGCGTGGATCACCTTCGCCATCAGCTCCTTGCCGGTGCCGCTTTCGCCGTCGATCAGCACCGGGAGGTCGGTCGGGGAGGCTTTCTCGGCAATCTCCAGTGCCTCCAGCAGCTTGGGGTTGTCGCCGAAGGTGCCCTCGAAGATGAAGCTGCGCTCCATCAGCGCCTGGCGCCGCTCGCGCGAGGACAGGTCCACCGGCTCCACCTCGGTCACCGCCTCGGGCTCGGCCGACGCCGCCGCCACGAAGCGCTCCTTGTGTGACAGCCCCATCACCTCGTCGCGCAGCGTGGTGGCCTGCTTGAGCAGCTTCTCGATCTCGGGCCGCTCCAGCCGCGACGACCAGCGCAGCGTCGAGCGCAGGATCTCGATCTTCTCGATCAGCCCGGCAAACGACACCGCGGAGGTAACAGGCGTGCCCTGGTTGAATAGCTTCATGCCGCGCTCAACTGTTTCTGGACCAACTGGTAGTACATGCCGCGGCGCGCGAGCAGTTCCTCGTGCCGCCCCTGCTCCACGATGCCGCCTTCGTACAGCACGAGGATCTTGTCTGCCTGCATGATTGTGCTGAGCCGGTGCGCGATGATGACGGCCGTGCGCCCGCGCAGGATCTCCTGCATATTGGCGAGGATGTTGCTCTCGGATTGCGTGTCCAGCGCCGAAGTGGCTTCGTCGAACACCAGCAGGCGCGGGTCGTGGTACAGCGCCCGGGCGATGCACAGCCGCTGGATCTGCCCGCCCGACAGGCCGATGCCGCGCTCGCCCACCACCTGCTCGTAGCCGAGCGGCAGCTTGGAGATGAAGGCGTGCGCGTCCGCCATCTTGGCGACTTCCTCGATGCGGCGGCGGTCCGGGCTGTCGTCGCCGCAGGCAATGTTCTCGGCAATCGTGCCCGAGAACAGCAGGTTGGTCTGCATCACATAGCCCACCTGGGCGCGATAGAAGCCGGCATCGATCACGTTGAGGTCGTAGCCATCCACCGACATCGATCCCTCGCTCGGCTTGTAGAAGCCCACCAGCATCTTGGCCAGCGTGGTCTTGCCGGAGCCGCTGCGGCCCACGATGGCCACCATCTCGCCCGGCCGCATGTGGAAGCTGATGTTTTCGAGCACGTAGGGGGTGTCCTCGCCGCCATAGCGGAAATACACGCCCTCGAAGCGGATCTCGCCCTGGAGGTCCGGCAGCATCACGCGCGAGAGGACGTCCTGAGGCTTCTGCTCGGGTTCGAGGTCGAGCACGTCGCCGAGGCGCTCCATCGCCACACCGGCGTCGTTCAACTGGCTCCACAGCGCCACCAGCCCCATCACCGGGGCCAGCACGCTGCCCATGAAGGCGTTGAAGGCGATCAGCTGGCCGATGGTCAGCTCGCGCTCCAGCACCAGCGTGGCGCCCACCCACAGCACCGCGATGGTCGTGGCCGCGTTCAGGACCTGGCTGACCAGCCCGACCAGGATGTGGAAGGACTGGGCCTGGTACTGCTTCTCCAGCGCCTTGGCGTACTTGCGCTCCCAGCGCAGCCGCACGGGCCGCTCGATGCCCATGCCCTTCACCGTCTCCGCGCCGCCCAGCGTCTCCATCAGGTAGGACTTGGCGTCGGTCGAGGCCGAAAACACGTCGCGCGCGTAGGTCTTCACCTTCGGCGTGACGATGACGGTCAGGGCGGCAATCGGGATGATGAAGGCGATCAGCAGCAGCGTCAGCTTGACGTTGTAGAAGAACATGATGGTGAAGTAGATGAACACCATCAGCAGGTTCAGCGCCGTGGTCACCGTGGACTCGGTCAGGAAGGCCCGGATCGTCTGGTTCTCCTGGAAGCGCGCGAAGATGTCGCCGGTCTTGCGCTTGGCAAAGAACGACAGCGGCAGCGACAGCGTGTGCTTGAAGAAGTGCGACATCATCGCGAAGTCCATGTTGCGCACCATGAAATTGGCCAGGTACGCGCGGACGGTTGCCATCAGCTGGGTGAAGATGTTGGAGATCACCAGCCCCAGGATCAGCAGGTGGAGCAGGCCGACGTTCTGGTGCACCACCACGCCGTCGAGGATGTTCTGGATGATCAGCGGCGGCACCACCCCGAGCATCTGGATCACGAAGGTCGCCAGGAACAGGTGCGCGAGGATGCGCTTGTAGGGCGACAGGTAGCCGATGAAGCGCAGCCACGGCGAGCGCGCCACGGCCAGCTCGGTCATGGTCTCGCCGGCCGTGAACAGCAGGCAGGTGCCGCTCCAGCCGCGCTCGAACTCCTCTGTGCTCATCTTGCGGAAGCCGATGGCCGGATCGGCCACCCAGACATGGCGCGCCGAGATGCCGTACACCACCACGTAGTGGTAGCCCTCCCAGTGCACGATGAACGGCAGCTCGAAACCGAGCAACGCGTCACGCGTGCATTGCACGCCGCGCGTGGTAAAGCCCAGCGACTCGCCGGCGCGCGCCAGGCTGTCCAGCGTGGCGCCGGACGTGGTCACGTTGGCCAGCTCGCGCAGCTTGCCCAGCGTCATCGGAATGCCGTGGTGCCGGCAAATCATCGCCAGGCACGCCGCGCCGCAATCCATCTCCTCGGCCTGCTCCACCATCGCGAAACGGCGGATGACCCGCTCGCCGAACTCCGGCTTGGAGTGGAGATCGAGCAGCACCGGCCGCTTGCGCCGCTCGGCCAGCTTCTTCTGGCGATGCAGTTCGCGGTCCACGGCGCGGATGCGTTCCTCCAGCACCTCGCGCAGCCGCACGTTGCGCTCCAGGATCAGCTGGACCGTCTTCTCGGGAATCACCAGCAGCCGCGTGTCGGTTTCGGCGATGGCCGAGGCGATCTGCTCCTGCCGCATCACGCAGGCCCGTTCGCCGAAGATCTCGCCCTGGCCGAGCGTGGCGAGCGGGAAGGTATCGCCGTCCTCCTCGCGCACGATCCGCACCGTGCCCTGCCGCACCACGTAGAGGCGGCGGTCGTCGCGGCCGTCCTGCTGGAGGATGGGCTTGCCGGCCGCCACGCGCTTCACGCCCACGCTGCGCACCGCGTCCTCCAGTTCGCTCTTGTCCAGCTTGCCGCGCAGGTCGAACAGTCGTGCGACGAAGCCGCCGGCCGAGCTGATCGCCACATAGCTCGTGATGAAGGCCAGCGCGGACGGGTTGCCGCCCACCACCGGCTCCGACACGCTGCGCGGAATCGTGATCAGCTCGGTCTTGCCCGACGCCCGCACCGACGACTCGTGCCGATAGTCGCGCAGCAGGGCGATATCGGCAAAGACCTCGCCGGCCTTGCGCACGCCCATGCTGATTTCCTTGCCGTGCTCCTCGTTGAACACGCGCACCGAGCCGGCCCGGACGATGAAGATGCCGTCGGCCGGATCGCCCGCGTTGCAGACCGTGTCGCCGAAGCCGAAAGTCAGCGTGCGGGCGCTGGCGGCCAGCCGTTCGAGTTCCTCGCGCGAGAGCGGCGAGAGGATCTCCACCGTGGCCAGGAAATCGGCCAACGTAGGGGCGGCCAACGTAGGGGCGGCCAACGTAGGGGCGGCCCCTGGCGGGGGCGCCTCGGCGGCGGCATCGCTAGCGGGCTTGGATGACATGTTCCTGAGCCCTGGCCATCAGCCATTCTTCGCGCAGCAGCCGGCGCACTTCCACGGCCACGTCGGCATCGAGCCGCGCCGGATGCTTGGCCCGCACCAGGAACACCTCGAAGAACGAGCGGTCCGCCGCCGGGAACGGCCCCAGCAGGGCGCCCGGCTCGGCATTGAACACCTTGGCCTCGATGTCGCTCTTGAGCGAGCCGCGCAGCACCTTGCCGATGTCGCCGCCCTGCTCGCGCGTATCGGCAATCGAGTGCTCGCGCGCCATCTCGCCGAAGCTGTCCGGGTCGTCCTGGAGGTAGGAGACCAGCTCGCGCGCCTTGCCTTCGGTATCCACCACGATATGGCTGACCTCGATGCTGTCGAACTTCGGCGAGTTGAGCTGGAAGTAGGTCTCCATCGCCGTGTCGTTGCAGACCTCGGCCAGCATCTTCTCCTGGTAGAGGCTGTCGGTGATGAACGCCTCGAACTCGTCCAGCGTGATGCCGAGCGCGTCGAGATAGTGGTTCATGTCCGCCGCCCGATGCAGCCCCTGCACGCGGCGGAACTGGTCGGCGCGCTCCTGGATCTCCTCCGGCGCCAGCTTGATGCCGTGCCGCCGCGCCGCGTGGGCGGTCAGCTTGTCACGCACGAGCTGTTCCACCAGCCCCTCGAACTGGCCGGTCAGCTTGAGTACCCTCACGAATTCGTCGACGCCGATCACTTCCTCGTCGATCCGCACGATGGCTGTCATCGCCCTCTCCTTTTTCTTGCTGGAATCTGTTCAGCCCGCCATCTGCCGGAACGGGTCTAGCCCGAGGTCGATCAGGCGGCGCTCGCGCACCACGATCTCGGCCGTGGCGGTCATGCCGTAGCGCAGCGGGTAGCGGCTGCTGGCCACGGCGTAGTAGTCCTGCGCCAGCCGCACACGCCCCTCGTACACGGGCTGCTTGTCCGGCCCCGACGGCTTGGTGGCCGGCGAGATGTACTCCAGCGTGCCCGCGATCAGCCCGTAGCGCTGATACGGAAACGCGTTGAACTTGAGCTTGACCGGCAGCCCCTCGCGCAGGAAGGCGCGGTCGCGCTCGGCAATCTCGATGCGCAGCATCGGCCGGGCATCCTTCGGGGCGATGCCCCCGAGCGGCGCGTTGGCCTGCACCTTGTCGCCGCGCTGGGTGGAGGTGACGTCGGTAATCACGCCCGACACCGGCGCCACGATCAGCAGGAAGTTGTCCTTGTCGATGTTCTCGAACTTGATGCGCGCGGCGGCCTCGGCCACCAGGCGGGCGGTCTGCACCTGCAGGCGCAGCTTGTCCTCGGTGTTGCTGATCTCGCGCATCGCCGCGTCGTACTGGATACGCAGGTTCGCCAGCTCCTGCCCGCTGCCCTCCAACTGCGCGCTGGCCTGCGTGTATTGCTGCGACAGCCGCGCGTCCAGCTCGCTCAGCCGCGACTGCGCCACGCGCAGGTTGTTCTCGGCATCCTGGGTGATGGCGCGCTTGCCTTCCACCTGCGACTGCGACACGCCGCCGCCAGCCGGCAGCGCGAACAGGCGCGCGTAGCGGTCCTGCTCCTGCCGGGCGAAGTCGCGCGCCCGGCGGGCGTTTTCGAGATTGCTGCGCGCCTCCTGCAACTGCGCGCGCTGCTGCTCGGCCAGCCGCGTCGTGCCCTCGGCCATGCGGTTCTCGTGCTGGCGCGTGCCCAGCTCGATCTGCTGCTTGAGCGCCTGCGCGCGGCGCTCCATCAGCACCTTGCGCTCGGGAAACTGCTTCCATTCGCGCTCGGAGTCCTCCAGCTTGAGCTGCGCCTCCAGCGCACTGGCCGCCGCCTCGATCGCGCCGCGCGCGTTGAGCCGCGCCAGCACGTCATCTTTCGACACCGGCTGGCCTTCGGCCACGTAGAGGTCGGCCAGCTCGCCATCGACGGGGGCGTAGAAGCGGCGGACTTCCGACTCCGGCGCAAGCGTGCCGTGGGCCGTCACGATGACATCGGCATGGCCGAAGAAGGACCAGATCAGCGCGCAGATCACCAGCGCGCCGGTGATGACCACGGTCAGCATCGACAGCCGCCACGGCTCCGAACTCAGGATGGCGATGCCTTCGGCGCTGTGGTCCTCGAGCGCCTCGTTGAGCGGGCGCAGCTTGTTGTCGCGGGGATCCTCGCTCATCGCGCGCCTCCGGATGCGGTGGTGCTGGCGGGGGCGCTGGCACCGGCCGACGCGGCCTCCTTGCTGCCCTCGCCCACCAGTTCTAGCTTGGCGCGCAGCACGGCCGGGTCCAGCACCATGCGCAGGTCGTTGAGCGAGCGCCGCTGGAGGTCCACCTCGGCCTGGATCTCGTCGCGCACCTTGGTCCACTCGGCCATATCGCCGGCCTTGAGCTGGGTGTAGATGCGCAAGCCCTGGCGGGCATCGCCCTGCGCCTCGGCCAGCAGGCGGGCCTGCGCGCGGAACTTCGGCGAGATACCGGCCTCCAGCCGCTGTTCGCCCGCGATCAGCCCGTTGTTGCGGTACTGGCGCCACTGCGTGGCGGCGCGGTTCAGCAGCTGGTTGGCGCGCCGCAGCGCGGCCTCGCGGATCGTGTTGACGTCGGCGTCGATGGCCTTCACGTAATACGCATCGGCATCCGGGTCGAGCGCGGCGTAGAAGGCCAGCAAGGCGTCCTCATAGCCGCTGCTGCCCGCCCGGCCCTCCTTCACCTTGGCGAACTGCGCGGCCACCTGCTGCTTGTGCGCCACGTCCTTCGCCACATCGGCCGCCCACGGTCCGCTGTTAATCTGGCGCAGGGCGTCGATGGCCGCCGCGCTGTCGCCGCGCCGCCAGGCATCGTCGGCCAGCGCGTACTGGCGCTGCACATCGGCCGGTGGCAGCTTCTCCGCGCGCAGCGTCTCGTACTGCATCTTGAACGGCGGCGTGGCGAAGCTGACCTGCCGCATCTGGGCGACGAGCGGCCCCGTGGCGCGCTGGCGCAGCGCCTCGATCAGCGCCGTGTACTGCTTCAGGTCGCTCTCCACGCTGTCCAGCCCGGCCAGGCGCGGGTACTTGTCCTTGTAGTCGGCCAGCATCGCCTGCAGTGCCTCGGGTTGCTCGCGGGCCAGTTCGGTGGCGATGGCGGCATTGAGACGATCGATGGCAGTCAGATACACCGAGTCCTCGTTCTGGAGCCTGCGCAGGTTGCTCAGGCCCTCCGCATAGGCGTCGCGGAACACCGGCACCTGGTTGGCGATGCGGCCCAGCGCGCGCTGGTGCGCCACCGTGTCGGTACCCCAGCGGGCGACCAGCGCGCGGATGCGCGCTTCGTCGGCATACATGCGGATCGGGGCGTCGGGGCCGCCGCGTGCCGCCATCAGCCGCGCCACGCTGGTGACCCACTCCAGTTCGTCGATGAGCGCGCGGCCATCGGCGTTATGGCGGCTGTGGGTGCGCATCTCGGCCAGCACGGCATCGGCGCCGCTGAAGTCCTTTGCGCGCACCCGGGCGGTCCACGGCGGCACCCAGGCACGCATCAGCGCCTCGGTGCCGGTCGCCTGATACTGGGGGTTGTCCGGTTGCCGCGTCAGGTAATCGTCCGCCAGCGCGGCGGCACGGGCGTACTCGCCCTTATCCATCAGCGCGGTCAGCGAGCGGTCCGGCGCGCCGCGCCAGTACAGGTAGCCGCCGCCGATGGCCGCCAGCAGCAGCGCCACCGCGCCCCAGCGTGCCACGCGCGCCTGCTTGCGCCGGTCATCGATGCCGAAGGTGCGCGCCGCCTCGGCCAGCAGCATGGCCACCTTGCCGCGCGGCGCCGGCTTGTGGGCCGGGGCGTGCCCGCCGTCTGGCATCGGCTCCGGGTTCACCTCGTCCTCCTGCGCGGCGGCGTAGTCCACGCAGAAGATGTCGAGGAAGGAATCAGCGGCGCCGACGAAGGTGGTCTTGTCGGGGTCGACGCCCAGCGGGTCAACGGCGGCGGGAGCGGCGGCGGCCTCCAGGGCAGGCGGCGGCGCCTCGTACACCACGGTGCGTGTGGCCGTGGCGTCGGCATCGTCCTCGCGCTCGATGTCCACGCGGTAGACGAAGTGGCTGCCGCCGAATGCAATCACATCGCCGGGCTCCAGCCGCACAGCCTGGTCCTCGAGCCGCACGCCGTTGACGAAGGTGCCGTTGGTGCTGCCCAGGTCCTCCAGCCACGGCGACCCCGCCTTCAGGAACAGGTGCGCGTGGCGGCGCGAGAGGTAGTTGACCTGATGCGGATAGTCGTCGCGATAGCGTGCAAACGTGTCATCGGCCTTGCTGACCAGGAACGGGAAACCCGCGACGACCACCGGCTGCAGGCCGATTTCCGGCCGGATCGGCGCGAGCGTGACTGCCAGGCGCGGCGGCTCCGGGGTCGGCGGGCGGGGATAGACGCGCACGCGGTACGACAGCGCCGCGCCAAAGCTCACCTCGTCGCCATCGCGCAGCAGTGCCGGCTGCTTGACCACCGCATCGCCATTCACGCGCGTGCCGTTCTTGCTGCCGAGGTCCGCCACGTAGACCGCGCCGTCCTCGGCAAAGATGCGCGCATGGCGGCGCGAAAGTACCGAGACCGTCTCCGCCGGATAGGCGACGAACGGCGCCTCGCCGCGGCCGATGGCGAACAAATCCTCCCCGATCCGGATCTCGCCGAGTTCGGGCCGGGACACGGGCATCAGCAGGACGTCGAACGCCTGCCCCGTTCTCACCGGCATTTCCATGATCAGGGCATCGTCGCGCGTCATGTTTCAACGGAACCAACAGTCGGGCCGGTGGCGCTGTGCCGCGCATGGCCGGATGGGCCGGCCATGGGGGTACGGGAGGTCACGCGTATGAACATAGTAGGCCACGCTTTTCGGGAGTCAATCCGCTGCGGTGCAGCGTTGCGCGAACGCACGCGGCAGGCGGGTTTCAAGGTTGAAACGCTTTGTGCGCGCGTGCGGCTAAGGCGCTACGTTCGCTGTCGTATTCGCACCGTTGGATGGCGCGGCATTGCTGACGGTGGTGCTCGGCCAGCCGCCACCGAGTGCCTTGTACAGCGTGACGGTATCGGCCAGGATTTGTTGGTGCGCCCCCAACAACGCCAGTTGCGCCTGGAGCAGCGAACGCTCGGTCTCGAAGACCTCCAGCTGTGACGCAATCCCTTCCTTGGCCTGTGCCTCGATCTGGGTGGAGACCACGCGCAGCTGATCCACCTGCTGCTGGAGTTCGATGCGCTGCCGCTTGTGGGCATCCACATTGACCAGCGCACTCTCCACTTCCTCGAACGCCGTCATCACCGTGCGGCCGTACTCGTTCTCCACCACGCCGATATTGGCTTCAGTGGTCTTCACGCGGGCGCGCACGTTGGGGTCGAGCATCGGCAGGTTGATGCTCGGCATGAAGCCGAAAGTGAAGGACTTGAGCAGGTCGGACAGCGCGAAACTGGCCGTGCCGCCGCGCGCCGTGAGGCTGATGCTGGGCAGCTGGGCGAGCCGGGCCTGGCCGACGACGTTGTACGCGGACAGCACGCGGTACTCGGCGGCGACGATGTCCGGGCGGCGTGCCAGCAACTGCGACGGCAGCCCGGCCGGCACGACGGGCAGCTTGACCCGATCCTGCAATCGGCCGGCCGGCACCTTGAAGTCGCCGGCGGGCACGCCGACCAGCGTGCCCAGTGCGTTCTCGGCCACGTCGCGCGAGCGGCGCAGCTCGATCAAATCCTTGTTGAGACGGTTGATTTCCGCCTGCTGCTGCATCACGCGGATCTGCGGCAGCAGCCCGTTGGCGAGCATCGCCTTGTAGGTGGTCAGGATGTCGTTGTTGCGCGACACGGTGAGCCGCTGCTGGGCGATCTGCTCGTCGAGCTGGAGCAGCGTGAAGTACGTGATCGACACATCGGACACCAGCGCCAGGTAGCCCGCGCGCCAGTCCGCCTCGGAGGCGCGGTACTCGGCGGTCTGGGCCTGCACGCCCTTTTCCACCTTGCCCCAGATATCGATGTCCCAGTTGACCGTGGCGCCCAGGTTGAAGGTGCGCGTCATGGCCTGGCCGGTGGTCTTGTCGAAACTCGCGCCGGCGCCGATATCGAACACGGGCAGCGCGCCGGCACGGGCTTCGCCAATCTGCGCGCTCGCCACGCGGATACGTGCGGCCAGCACGCGGATGTCGTAGTTGCCGGCCAGCGCCTTGGCCACCAGTTCATCGAGATAGGGGTCGCCGAAGCCTTGCCACCAGTTCGGCACGATGGTCTCGGCCGGCGATACGGTGATCGACTCCGTGCGCGACCAGTCCGCCTTGGCCGGCGTTTCCGGGCGCTTGTACTCGGGGGGGCGAAAATCGGCGCAACCCGCCATCAGCAGCGCGCAGAGCGCGGCGGCAACAGGTTTGGCCAGTGCGGGGGCCGGGGCGAAAGCGAACACGATGACTTCCTGCATGGAACGCCGTCGGACTCGTGCTGCCTGCCGTGGCGCTCGACTGTATTGTGGTGCGAAGCGGAGCCAGCTCCAACCTCGACATGTGTGCGGGGCGAAAAAAAAGGCGCCGGGACGGAGGGGTCCCCGGCGCAATGCTCCCCGTGCGGCTTGGGGCACCGTCGTTCGCGGTGCCCTGCCGATCTGAACCGGCGATAAATCAGAACACGTTGTTCGAGGCGGTCTGCGAGGTCGTCACCGTGTTCTTCAGGTGCTCCTGGAAGGCCGAGCCGTTGCCGAACAGGTTGTTGACTTCCTGCATTTGCTGGTTGCTCTGGTTGATCGTCGTGGTCTTGTCGAAGTCGATCTTCACCGGGTGATAGATCGAGGTGTAGGGGGCGAAGAGGCCGAGGCCGCCAGATACGGCGCTCATCTTCTTGGCGTCAAGGGTTTCGGTCGAGGACAGGTCTTGGATGGTCAGCGTGGTCATTTCAATTCTCCTAGAGAGGAAGAGGTAAGGCTTGGTTGGGTTGAGCATCGGGTTGGTGTCGCGCTCGGTTGTCATATCGCAGCAAGCGTGCCAGCCCGTGCCAGAAGACCGAAAAAAACCCGCCAGCGCCGGCGGGTCAAGGCTTTGCGGATGAGCGCGTCACACGGCATGGGGGGTGGCGGGGCCCCGGCCTGTTGGTGGCGGCACAACGGATGCGGGCCAACTGTCTGGCTGGCGCCAACATCGCGGACAAAAAAAGGCGCGCATCGCTGCGCGCCCCGTGGAGCAGGCGTTCCGCCCGCCTACTTCACATAGATCGTGATCTTCTTCGAGTACACCGGCGGACTGGTCGGGATGTGCTTCTCATCGCCCATCAGCAGTTGCAGCGTGTGCTTGCCCGGCGCCAGCTCCACCGTGGTCTCGGTCTCGCCCGCGCCGAAGTGCAGGTGGTTGCGGTCGTTCGGAATCTCCTTGTCCATCGGCGGCAGGTCCACATCGATCAACAGATGGTGGTGGCCCGTGTTCGGGAACTTGACGTCCTTGGGCGCCACGCCCATGTTGCGCAGCCCGAACCAGACCTTGACCGGCTTTCCGGCTGGCAGGGTCTGGTTGTTGTTCGGATAGCCGATATAGAGATAGGCGTTCTTCGGCGCCGGCGTAGGGCCGCTGGCCGGGGTGGCCCCCGCGGCCGATGCCGCCGTGCCGCCATGCGCGGCATGGCCGGCCGAGGCGGCGGGCGCCGAGGCATCAGCGGCCATGGCACTGCCTGCCCACAGACAGCCGGCGGCAAGAACGATCACTGCGGCGACTGGCTTCGTCATGGCTTCCCTCCCCTGCGCGGCGATCATCGCGAATGTGCGCTCACCGCACGGTGATCGTGATCTTCTTCGAATAAATCGGCGGATCGAACGGCACGTGCTTGCTGTCGCCCAGCAATAGCTGCAGCGTGTGCTTGCCTGGCGGCAGTTCGATGCGCGCGTCGGTCTCGCCCGCGCCGAAATGCAAATGGTTGCGGTCGTTGGGAATTTCCTTGTCCATCGGCGGCAATTCGGCGTCGATCAGCAGGTGATGGTGGCCGCAGTTGGGGCGCTCGACACCCTTCGGACAGACGCCCATACCCTTCAGGCCCATGCGGACCCAGAGCTTGCCGCCGTCGATGACGGCGCCGTCGCCGGGCCAGATGATGTACGTCTCGGCGTTCTTCGGGGCGGGGGTCAGCGGCGTGGCAAGGGTGGCGTAGGCAGCCAGTCCCGTGGCAAGCACGGCGGCCGCGAGCACGCGGAGCGGGGATCGTCTGGACATACGCGGCTCCTCCCGGAGATCTGTCCGCTTCACACGGTGCCCGCGCGGGGACACCGGCGAGGCGAGCGGGCAGCGGATCTTGATTAGTGTTGTGGCGGCAGTGCGCTCGGCGATGTGTCCTCAAGCGTAGGTCGGAAGATCGGAAAAAGCGAACGGAAGCTAACCGGGCGGCCTGGCACGGCGCGGCGACCTTTCACGCCACACCTGCTGTGCTATCTTGAAACGAGCCGGATTGCGTCACGGCAACTCCACACCGCGCGCTGCGCAGCACCCACGGGGCCTGAATATGTGGCGGAAAACTCTTGTCGTGTCATGGATTGGCAGTGCTTTGCTCGGGGGCGGCGCGTTCTGTGGCGCCCTCGGTGTGGCGGGTACGATGTTCGCCACGTCGGCCAGCGCCGGCATCCTGCCGAAGATCAGTGACGAGCAGTACGAACTGTCGTTCTGGGACTCCATCAAGAACAGTAACTACGCGAGCGACTACGAGGCGTATCTGAAGCAATACCCGAACGGGCGATTCGCGGCGCTCGCCAAGTCTCGCATCGAGCGCATCAAGGCCACGTCTCCCGCCCAGCCCGCCAAGCCCGAGCCGAAGGTGGAAGCCAAGCCGGCCCCGACGCCCACCCCGGCGCCGACACCCGCCCCGCCGCCTGCCGCACGCGCCCCGGCCACACCCGCCGCACCGCCCGCCACACCGCCCGCCACGCCACCCACCGCCAACCAGCCGCGCTCGCGCAGCGGCGGGCCCATCGCGCAGGGCACCGTGACCTATGCGAACGAAGGCAAGGAAGGCGCCCCCGCCACCGCGCCGGCCAAGCCGGCCGAAGCCAAGGGCGGCGAGATCCGCGACTGCCCGGCCTGCCCGGTACTCGTCAGCGTCAGCCCGGGCGGCTTCACGATGGGCAGCAGCACCAGCGACCCCGCCGAGCGTCCGCCGCACCGCGTGACCATCAGCCAGCCGTTCGCCATCGGCAAGTTCGAGGTGACCGTCGAGCAATGGAATGCCTGTGCCGATGCCAACGGCTGCCCGCGCATCGCCACCAATCCTGCCGAAGCGAAGGCCGCCCCGGTGCGCGACGTCAGTTGGGATGACACCCAGCAGTACCTCGCCTGGCTCACGAAGACCACCGGCAAGACCTATCGCCTGCCCACCGAGGCCGAATGGGAGTACGCAGCGCGCGGCGGCACCAGCTCCGCCTACTGGTGGGGCGACCAGATGCGCAAGGGCAACGCCAACTGCAAGGACTGCGGCGAGCCGTGGAGCGATGCCGCGCCGGCCAACGTCGGCTCGTTCGCGGCCAATCCGTACGGCCTGCATGACATGAACGGCAGCGTCTGGGAATGGGTGGGCGACTGCTGGCACAGTTCGTACAAGAACGCACCGGTCGATGGCCGCGCCTGGGACGAGGCGGCCTGCACCGCGCGTGTGATCCGCGGCGGCTCCTGGCGGGAGGGGGCGACCTACATGGTGTCTTCCACGCGCTTCAAGTACAGCACCAGCGTGCGCCAGTCGCAGAACGGCTTCCGCGTGGCGCGGGACATGAAGTAGTGGACTTGAAGTAGCGGGCTAGCGGGCGCTGGTCGAAATCTGCACGAGGTCCGCGCTGATGCGGTCCCGGCCGTATTTGCCGGCCATCTGCGCGAGCGGCTTGTCGAGCGCCCGCAGGTATTCCTGCCGGGTCTCGAACTCGGGCCGGCGCGACTCGAACAGCGGCGCCGGGGTGGTCAGCAGCACCACCAGTTCCGTGCCGAATGGCCGCGAGACCACCCACTCCCCCGCCTCCCCGATCGTGGCGCTATAACTGGCCGGCGCCTGGTGCCCCGGAATGCGCTTGCTGGGCACAAGGTGAGCCACCTTGCCATCGACGACGAAGTAATCGACGTAGACATAGGTCTCCTGCCCCGGCGTGTTCAGGTCCATGATCAGCGGCGTGCCTTCGGTCAGCTTGTCGCTGCCCCGGGTGCGCACCACGGCACCGCCAGGCTTGTGCCCGGACCAGTACGGCGCCACCAGGCGCACCACATCGCACTTGTCGGCGGCAAGCGGCTGGGCATCGAATTTCAGGGATTTCACACCGGGGATGGCGTTCAACTGGTCTCGCAGTTTGCGCGTGACCGTATCCGCGACGTAGCCCTCCACACGCAGCGTGCCGCCATCGACGGCAGCCGTGAGCAGCGAGCAAGGCGCGGCTGCCAGCACGGGGGTGACGGCCTGCAGCGTGAGCTTGGGTTCGGGGGCTTTTGGTGCCTCGGCAGCTTTCGGGGGTGCAGCGGTTTTCGGCGGCTCGGCTTTCGGCGGCTCGACAGCGGCCGGCTCGGTCGTGCTGGCCTGGGTGGCTTCCGTCGGTTCCTTCGGCTGGGCCCCCATGCGCCACACGTAGTAGCCCAGTCCCGCCACGAACGCGGCGCCCGCCAGCACGCCGCCTATCGCCATCGGCACGCTCGACGTCGGCCGCGCCGGCTCGGCGCCCAGCCCTTCCAGGAAGCGCTTCACGGTGGGCGTGCGCGTGGCCCGGTCCAGCGAGAGCGCCTGGCGCAGCGTCTTCCACTGGTTGCGGCTGAGCACCTTCGGCGGCGTCGGCTTCATGTGCGAGGCGCGCGCCTGGTTGGCCGACATCCGCTCGTACGGATGCTTGCCGGTCAGCAGCTCATAGGTCACGCAACCCAGCGCGTAGATATCGTCACGCGGATCGGGCTCGCGGTGCTCGAACATCTCCGGGCTGGCGTAGGCCGGCGTCATGCCGCCCAGCGAGCCGGGATCGAACACGGTCTGGTCCGCGTCATCGGTCGGCTGCTGGAAGCCGCGCGCGATGCCGAAGTCGATCACCTTGACCTCGCCACGATCGGTCAGGAACACATTGGCCGGCTTGAAATCGCAATGCACGAAGCCGCGCTCGTGTGCATAGGCCAGCGCCCGGCCCATGCCGACGATGATCGGCAGCGCCTTGGCGTACGGCAGGCCGGCGAAATCCGGCGCGCGCAGCACGCGGTTGAGGGACTTCCCGGACAGATATTCCATGGTCAGGAAGACTGTCGGGCCATCGCGGTCGAAGTCGTAGACGGTGACGATATTCCGATGCGCCAGCGTCTGCGCCTTGCGCGCCTCCCGCTGCAAGGCCATCAGGGACTTGGGGTGCCCGCTGAACTGGAGGTTCAGCACCTTGATGGCGATATAGGGCTTGCGGTCCGACGCCTCGAGCTTGCGCAGGTCGAGCGCCTTGTAGACCGTGCCCATGCCGCCGATGCCCAGGCATTCCTCGAGCACGAAGCGGCCGTTGAGGGTATCGCCAACGCCCTTGCTGGCCCCGGCGGTGACATAGCCACCGGTGTTGCCCGTGCTGCCGGTGTTGCCGCTGTGGCCCGCGGAGGGATGGGAGGAGGCGGAAGGCGACGTGGGCGAAGACGAAGACGAGGACGATGGCGATGGGGGCGCGCTGCGGTCCATCGGATCGGGCGCCATGCGGGTTTCCTCGCCCAGCGGCTCACGCATGGCGTCCCCGATCGGGTCGAACTGCGTGGCCACGCGCGACTCGATGCGGCGCATCACCTCGGCATAGACGCCAGGCGGCAGCGGCGCGCGCGTGTGTTCTTCACTGAGCACGCGGGCGAGCTGGGTCGGCTGTGTCTGGTCGTCCTGGAGGGCCAGGTCGACTGACGCAAGGAACTCGTCACGCGAGAGGCCACCGCGCTGGAAGTTGCGTATCAGGTCGGTCAGGCTAGACATCAAATGCGATCCCGACGAGTGGTTGCGGACCGGCGATGCCGCTACGTCACGAACCATCGCCCACGATGGATACTAGTGCGCACTCTGTCCAACCGCAAACCCGGTACTGCCCGGGTCGTTGGCCCCGCCCCGACAGGCACGGCCGATCTGTTGGCGGCAATCCACCACTCTCCCCTGCCAGCGGCACCGCGCGCCGGCACCGTGCCAGCCCCGACCTCCCCGCAACGCCTTATCCCACGCGGTTTTCCAACTTTTTTCGATGTGCCGGGCCTGCGCTGGCACGCTTGCTGCGATATGACAACCGAGCGCGACACCAACCCGATGCTCAACCAACCACCAAGCTTCACCCTTCCTCTCTAGGAGAACTGAAATGACCACGCTGACCATCCAAGACCTGTCCTCGACCGCAACCCTCGACGCCAAGAAGATGAGCGCCGTATCCGGCGGCCTCGGCCTCTTCGCCCCCTACACCTCGGTCTACAGCCCGTTCAAGCTGTCCATCGACAAGCACACCGAGATCAACCAGCAAAACCAGCAAATGCAAAGCGTGACGAGCGCGTTCGGCAACGGCTCGGCCTTCCAGGACCACATGAAGAACACCGTGACGACCTCGCAGACGGCCAGCAACAACGTGTACGGCCCGGTCTGAGCCCAACGGTCCCGGATCAAGGAGTCCATCATGTCTTCGATCATCGTGCGCGACCTTGCCGCCAGCAAGGAACTCGACCGCAAGTCCCTGTGCGCCATCCGTGGCGGCAATAGCTGGCTCGCCAAGGCCGGCAACATGGGCCCGCTGGCCAACGTCAACATCAACATCAACCAAAGCGTGCAGCAGCTGCAGCAGGTGAACGTGGCTGCGTTCAACAACAACACGCTGGTCGGCGTGGACCTGGGCAACATCAAGCTCGGCGTCAACCCGTCGCAGTGGGGCGGCAACTGGGCGGCGGCCTGACCGGCCACCCTCCAGTGGCGGTGCCGCCACGGCGGCACCGCTGGCCTATACTGAATCGGGCCCGCGCCTGCCCCGGCGCCGCCCGGCCGGCCCCAAACAGACCGGCCATGGCCAGGCCCAAAAGCTGGAGAACGCCATGGCAGTAATCGTCATCAAGGATTTGACGGAGAACATGGACCTCGACCGCGAGGCCATGACCGCCATCACGGGCGGTGCCCGCACCGGAGGCGGCCGCCACTGGCAGGCCCACCGACGTGCGCAGGCGCGCCTGATCCAGTATCCGGAAGGCTTCCCGGGCCAGCCCGAAGCGTCCGGACAGCATGCAGGGCAGGAACGGGTGACCGGGAAGCTGTCGCGCAAATAGGCGCGATACGCCCCGGCAGACAAAGCAAGGCAGTCGCTGCAAAGAAAAGCCCGCCAGACAACTGGCGGGCTTTGGTTGCGGACGGGCCCGGACCACCTGGGTCAACGTCGCCGGCGAATTCCGGTCATTCCTGAGCCAAGCATGTTTTCCCATGGTTCCGCCCATGACGCGGACGTCCATCCGGACCACCCGGATAGTCGAAGAAAACCTGGCAGTGGCATCAATGACCGCAATGCCGGGGGCGAGCGGCAAGCTAACCTTGCCGAAGGCGAATCATCGGGAACGATGGGTGTCCGCCCCATGCGGGCATGGATTGCTCGCGCTCTGAGTATAGGCAGGACGCCCCCGCTTTCAAGCGAGACGCATTCGCAAGTGGCGCCGAATGATTGCCGTGATCCATATGTGCGCGACACATCTCGTTACGTTTCGCACTGCAACAAAAATTTAATTGTTCTGCTATACTGCGCGCCGTGAGTTTCGCACTGTGAGTTCCGCAAAGCGCCCGGCAATCCTGCCATGGCGTACCCGCTACCTCCCAAGCTCTGCACCCCGCCTCTGTCCTCCAGATGTTCCGTGACAGGTGTTGGCCAGAACGCACCGCTCACCAGACGTCGCCTCGTCTCCGATCCTGATGAACAGCCTGTTTGCCTGCGCTGTTTGCCTGCCAGGGATTAGTAGCCGGTTTATTTAAAAAACCAGCCGCCCACCCTGCCTGCCGCCGTGTTGCCAGCTGAGTCTGTCGAACGGCCTACCGATTGGCGCCGAAGCCTTTTTTAAGACTTTGCACTGCGCCCACCCCTTTGCGCATGACCGCGGGGGTGCCATGCATATTTAATAAGCACGACATGACCCAGCACGATTTCCGTGCGGAGCAATCTTTTGCCTCCGCCACCGACGCATCCGCCACGCCCGCCGACATCAGCCCGCTCGACAAGCTCGACGCCATGCTGACCGCCGGTGACGCGCCCGAAGCGTCCGCAGCACCCGCCCAGGCAGCCCAGCCCGTCGACATCGCCGAAAACGGCTTTGCCAAGCTCGGTCTGGACGAAGCCATCCTGCGCGCCCTCTCCGAACTGAACTACCTCACGCCGACGCCGGTGCAGGCCCAGGCCATTCCCCAGTTCCTGGCCGGCCGTGACCTGCTGGTCTCGAGCCAGACCGGCTCGGGCAAGACCGCCGCGTTCATGCTGCCCGCCATCCAGCGCATCAGCGAGAAGGCGGCCCCGAATCGTCCGCGCAGCGACGAACCCGTCAAGCGCATGAAGGGCAAGCGCCCCCGTCCGTCGCCGGCCCAGCCGTCGCTGCTGGTGCTCACGCCGACGCGTGAACTGGCCCTGCAGGTGACCGAGGCTGCCGCCAAGTACGGCCGCCATCTGCGCCGCATCGTCTGCGCCAGCATCCTGGGCGGCATGCCCTACCCGAAGCAGCTGGCCATGCTGTCGAAGATGCCTGACATCCTCGTGGCCACGCCGGGCCGCCTGCTCGATCACATCGAGGCCGGCCGTATCGACCTGTCCGCACTCGACATGCTCGTGTTCGACGAAGCCGACCGCATGCTGGACATGGGCTTTGCCGATGACATCGACGCCATCGTCGCGGCCACGCCGTCCACGCGCCAGACGCTGATGTTCTCGGCCACGCTCGACGCCCGCATCGCCCAACTGGCCTCGCGCCAGCTGCGCGACCCGCAGCGCATCGAGATCGCCGCCGTCCGCGCCGACCAGAGCAACATCGAGCAGCGCCTGCACTTCACCGACGACATGTCGCACAAGGAGCGCCTGCTGGATCACCTGCTGCGCGACGCCTCGCTCAAGCAAGCCATCGTCTTCACGGCGACCAAGCGCGATGCCGATTCACTGGCCGAACGTCTTTCGGACACCGGTTTCTCGGCCGGCGCCCTGCATGGCGACATGACCCAGGGTGCGCGTAACCGCACGCTGACCGCCCTGCGCCGCGGCAACATCCGCGTGCTGGTGGCGACCGATGTGGCCGCACGCGGTATCGACGTGCCCGACATCACCCACGTGGTGAACTTCGACCTGCCCAAGCAGGCGGAAGACTACGTGCACCGTATCGGCCGTACCGGCCGTGCCGGCCGCTCGGGTATCGCGATCAACCTCGTGAACCATGGCGACATGTTCCAGTGGAAGCGCATCGAGCGCTTCACCAACCACCGCATCGACGCGTCGGTGATCGAAGGCCTCGAGCCGCGTCGCCAGCCCAAGCCGCGTTCGAACTTCGGCGGCAAGCCGGGCGGCAGCGGCGGCGGCTACCGTGGTAACAGTGGCACCGGCGGCGGTTATCGCGGCGGCAACAGCGGTAGCGGCGGTGGCTACCGCGGCAATGGCGGCACCGGCGGCGAGCGCAGCTTCGGCGACCGCAAGTTCGGCGGCGGCGAAAGCCGTGGCTTCGGCGATCGCGGCGGCTTCGGCAACCGTGAAGGCTTTGGTAATCGCGAAGGCTTCGGCAACCGTGAAGGCGCTGCGGCGGCACCGCGCGACGGCAACCGTGGCTTCGGCGACCGTGGCCAGCCGCAACAGCGTCCGTTCGGCGGCGAGCAGCAACGCAGCTTCGGCGGCGAGCGCTCGTTCGGCGACCGCAGCTTCGGCAACCGCGAAGGTTTCGGTAACCGCGAAGGCGCGAACCGTGGCGGCTTCGGCGGCAACCGTGAAGGCGGCGCTCCGCGCGACGGCAACCGCGGCTTCGGCGATCGCGGCGGCTTCGGCGGCCAGCGCAACGGCAACACCCGCTCGCGCTACGAGCGTTGATCGGCTGACCGGGTGACCGGTCGCTACGATCCATGAAGAACGGCACCCTCGGGTGCCGTTTTTTTTTGCCTGCGTGCGATGGAACCGACGTCCGGGCCTACACCGCGCAGGACCGGAAGCCGACGAAGGAGACATCGTCCTCGGGCAGCAGCGCCGTGCGCGCCCGGGTATGGCGCTGGCGCGCCGGGCTCGCGAACGAGACGCCGCGCACGGCCTGGTGCGTGCCGAAGCGTCCCACCAGCTCCAGGTCAGCCGGCTGCGCCACAAAGCCCGCGTAGGGCTCGTAGGGTGTGGCCGTCCACTCGCGCAGCGCGCCCCATTGCAGGCCACGATTCTGCGTGGCTGCCAGCTCCCACTCCACTTCCTGCGGCAGCCGCCGGCCGGCCCAGACGCACCATGCCTGCGCCTCGAACAGCGTGACGTGGCGCACCGGCTCGTCGGGATTGAGCGTGCGCTCCGCGCCGAAGCGCGACACCATCCACGCCCGCGTGACCAAGTGGCGCGACCAGTAACGCGGTGCCGAGCGCTCCTGCGTCATCAGCCATTGCCGCCCCGCCGCCGACCACCACGACGGGTGCTCGTAGCCGTGGTCTTCGACAAATTCCAGGAATTGCGCATTGGTGACCAGCGCGCCGTCCATATCGAACGCGGGCACATAGGTCTGCTGGGCCGGCAGCTCGTCCGGCAGCGCGAGGCCGTCCGGGTCATGCCAGCCCTGCGTGAAGCGGCCGCCCGGGAAGTGCAGCGTGCCGTTGTGCGAGACGGAGATCGACGGGCCCACGGCAGCCGGCTCGGCCGGCGCCATGCCCAGCGCCTGAAGCAGCGCGGCGATGGTCTCGCCCTGGGCATCCTCATGGAACAGCGCCCGGCGAAACGGATAGAGCGTGACATCTTCGTCGTCGGGCAACAGCGCGATGCGGCGCAGCAGGCCGTCCAGCACCTGCGTGGCGTACTGCTTCACGCGTGCGACATCGGGCAGCACGATTTCCCAGCGCTCGTCCGGGCCGATGCGGTCCGGGTCGAACCATTCATCGGCGCCGTCGAGCAGCGACGGCTCACTGGCCACCGGCAGCCGCACCCCACCCCGCTCGAGGTGGCGCACGCCGCGCAGGCACCACCATTCGGCATGCCAGGCGATGTGACCGAGGGTCCACAGCGGCGGATTGCAGTCGTACTGGCGCGTGACCATCCAGCCCTTGCGGGTCTGGCCGAAGGCTGCCAGCCACGCCAGCGTGCGATTGCGCGACTCCACCAGCGCCTGCGCCAGCCCTTCGCGCGGCAGCCGGCGCGCGTCAGCCCACGTCGCCTTGCCGCCAGTGAAGTGAAGATCGGGAAGCATGGAGAAGCCGCTCATCGACAGATCCGTGACAGAAGGTAAAAGGGATGCCGGGGCCACCGGCTGCGCGCATTATGACACTGGCGCGACGATGGCCCTTCCCGGGCATTCAATCCCCTGCTTGGGCTGCGGCTTCTGTCGCGGACCCGGCCGCGACGGTCAGCCGCGCGCGTGGAACACCGCGAACCAGCCGTTCGGGTCGGTCCAGCACACCGGATCGGTGAAGCCGGCCGACTCGAGCAGGATCGAGAAGTCCTCCGGACGATACTTATAGGAATCCTCCGTATGGATCTGCTCCCCGGCCGCAAAGCGCCGCTCGCCGTCGGCCCAGCGCACGGTTACGTCGCGCGTGGCCTCCAGATGCATCTGCACGCGCGAGGACCGGGCGTCGAAGCTGGCCGCATGGCGCCAGTCGTCAAGCGCGAAGTCGCTGCCAACGATGCGGTTCAGGTTGCGCAGCACGTTGCGATTGAACGCGGCGGTCACGCCGAGGGCGTCGTCATAGGCCGACACCAGCGTCGCAGAATCCTTGAAAAGATCCACGCCGATCAGCACGCCGTCGCCGCGCCCGGCCGCCGCGCGCAGGCGCTGGAGCAGCGCGAGCGCCTCGATCGGGGCGAAGTTGCCGATGCTGGAGCCGGGATAGAAGAACAGCCGCCGCCCGCGCCGGACGCCGCTGGGCAGGTCGAGCGGGCCGCAGAGGTCCGCGCCCAGGCCCAGCATCGGAATATGCGGATTCTGCTGTTGCAGGCCGGTCAGCGTGCCGCGCAGGAACTCCACGGAAATATCGAGCGCCACGTACTGCGCTGGCTGGAGGCTGGGGAACAGCCGCGCGGCCTTCTCGCAGTTGCCCGCACCGAGGTCGATCAGCACGCAGCCGCTGCCGGCGCGCGCCGCAATGGCGGGCGCCGAGGTGGCGAAGATCGATGCTTCGGTGCGCGTGGGGTAGTACTCGGGCAGGTCGGTAATCGCCTCGAACAGCCGGGAACCGAGCACATCGTAGAAAAACTTCGGACTGATGCTGGCCGGATGCCGGGTCAGGCCAGCGACGATCTCGGCGCGCAGGGCGCCGCTGTCCTCGTGGTACTGCTGGACGAATTCGGGCTGGAGCGCCGCCGGGGCATGGCCATTGCCATTGACGATGACCGGGGATGGCTCGGGCGCGAGTGTGGGGGCGGGGGCGTGGTGGTTGTGATTGGCTTTGGAGAGAGGTCGAGTTGGGTTCAGTGGTGTCGTAACAGCCGGCATGACGCTTCCTTGTTGTCGATGGGGCACTACGTGAATCCCTCAAAACCGCCATGGCTAGCGCCAGGCGACCGTCATCGGAGTCCGCGCCTGTGCAGTCTGACGCGCACCGGCCGAAGCCAGTCCCAATAGGATAGGTGCATATCGATATGCGTGCAGGATGCCTTGCATCGACTTACATCCGCTGACAATGTCGAAATCTCCACCCAAAAGCCTCATGTTAGATACATTCAAATGGCATGTAGGCTGCACAACATTTTTCCTCGCATTTCGCTTATAATCCCGCCCAGCGCGACCGCTCATGCAGTATCTGCGGACGCGTCCCTTCAAAGGGGAGTAGCTTGGGGGCCATTGCCCTTAGCACAATCGTCATTCCGAGACGCGACCCGTCTCCGGTTGTGCTGACCCTGCCGCGCATTCCGCGTCTGTGTGTCGAGCAAGACCTTTGCAACCTGGTTTCACGTTGCAAAGGCGTTTCCAACTCCCGTGCTTCGTGATCTCAGGTGAACAAAAACCCTTGCGGGCCAAATTGGCTTGCAGCTATTCGTTCGTACCCGAGGAGAGTTCATGGAGTGGTTCACCGATTTGTTCACGATGCAGTTTCTGACGGCGCTGCTGTCCATCGTCGTCATTGACCTGGTGCTGGCCGGGGACAATGCCATCGTGATCGCCCTGGCGGCGCGCAACCTGCCGCCGCATCTGCAGAAGAAGGCCATTGTCTGGGGTACCGTCGGCGCCGTAGTGGTCCGTTCGGCCATGACCATCGGCGTGGTCTGGCTGCTCAAGATCCCTGGCCTGATGCTGGTGGGTGGCCTGGCGCTGGTCTGGATTGCCTACAAGCTGCTGGCCGCCGAGGAAGATGGCGACGAGCACGGCGGCGGCGCCACCACGCTGGTGGGCGCGATGAAGACCATCATCATCGCCGACGCGGTGATGGGCGTGGACAACGTGCTGGCCGTAGCCGGCGCCGCGCACGGCAGCTTCCTGCTGGTGGTGCTGGGCCTGCTGATCAGCATCCCGATCGTGGTCTGGGGCTCGACGCTGGTGCTGAAGCTGATGTCGCGCTTCCCGATCATCATCTACCTGGGCGCCGGCGTGCTGGCCTTCACGGCTGTGCACATGATCGTCAAGGAGCCGCTGATCAAGACGTACTTCGAGACGCATTCGATCGTGCAGCTTGGCCTCTATGTGCTGATCATCGGCGGCGTGCTGGGCGCGGGCTACCTGACGCAGAAGCGTCGCGTGCGCACTACCCCGGCCGAAAGCCACTGACGCCAGTCAGACCCCGGCGCGCGGCAGCCCCCTGCCGCGGCGCAGCAAAAGACCGCCTCCGGGCGGTCTTTTGCTTTGCGGGTAAAATCCCCGCTCGGGCGCCCCCGGGCGCCGACATCACTTTCTCCCCGCCCTCGCTTCCAAGCCGATGAAACAGTATCTCGACTTCATGCGCCATGTTTACGAGCATGGCACCGACAAGGCCGACCGCACCGGCACGGGCACCCGCTCGGTGTTCGGCTACCAGATGCGCTTCGACCTGAACGAGGGCTTCCCGGTGGTCACCACCAAGAAGCTGCACCTGAAGTCCATCATCCACGAACTGCTGTGGTTCCTCCAGGGCTCGACCAACATCGCCTACCTGAAGGAACACGGCGTGACGATCTGGGACGAGTGGGCCGACCAGAACGGCGAACTCGGCCCGATCTACGGCTACCAGTGGCGCGCCTGGCCGACGCCGGACGGCCGCCACGTGGACCAGATCGCCGACCTGATGCAGCAGATCCGCAACAACCCGGACTCGCGCCGCCTGATCGTCTCGGCCTGGAACGTCGGCGAGATCCCGCAGATGAAGCTGCCCCCCTGCCACGCGTTCTTCCAGTTCTACGTGGCCGACGGCAAGCTGTCCTGCCAGCTCTACCAGCGCAGCGCCGACATCTTCCTCGGCGTGCCGTTCAACATCGCCAGCTACGCGCTGCTGACGCACATGATCGCGCAGCAGGCCGGCCTGGCCGTGGGCGACTTCGTCTGGACCGGCGGCGACTGCCACATCTACAACAATCATTTCGAGCAGGTGGAAACCCAGCTCGCGCGCGCGCCGATGAAGCTGCCGACGCTCCAGATCCAGCGCAAGCCGGACAGCATCTTCGACTACAAGTACGAGGATTTCGCGCTGGTGGGCTATGAATCGCACCCCGCGATCAAGGCGCCGGTGGCCGTATGACGCTGCTGACCCTGATCGTCGCCCGGGCACGCAACGGCACCATCGGCCGCGACAACACGCTGCCGTGGCGCCTGCCGGAAGACCTCCAGCATTTCAAGCGTACGACGATGGGCGCGCCGGTCGTCATGGGCCGCAAGACGTGGGATTCCATCGGCCGACCGCTGCCGGGGCGCCGCAATATCGTGGTGAGCCGGAACCGGGACCTGAAGCTGGAAGGCGCCGAGGTGGTGGCATCGCTCGAAGACGCCCAGCGGCTCTGCGTGGGCGTGGAGCAGGTCTTCCTGATTGGCGGCGCGCAGCTCTACGCCGAGGCGCTGCCCAGCGCGGACCGGCTGATCGTTACCGAGATCGACGCCGACGTAGCCGGCGACGCGTTCTTCCCGGCCGTGGACCGGACCCGCTGGATCGAACTGACCCGCGAGACGCATCACTCCGAGGCCAACCAGTTCGACTACGCGTTCGTGACGTACGAACGGCCGCCTTCCGGCGAAGAGTAAGCCGAGGCTGCAAAAAAAAACGGCAGGGTTCAAACCCTGCCGTTTTTCGTTGGGCGATCCAGCCCCAGTCCCCAGCCGGTCAGTTCCCGGCGATCGTCATCTGTTCGATCAGGATCGAGCCGGTTTCCTTGGTGCCGCGCACCAGCGAGTCCGCGCCGATGGCCACGATCTGCTTGAACATCTCGACCATGCTGCCGGCAATCGTGATTTCTTCCACCGGATACTGGATCACGCCGTTTTCCACCCAGTAGCCCGACGCGCCGCGCGAGTAATCGCCCGTCACGTAGTTCACGCCCTGCCCCATCAGCTCCGTCACCAGCAGGCCGGTGCCCATTTTCTTGAGCATGCCGGCGAAGTCGTCGCCCGGCTGGGTCAGGGTGCTGGTCAGCTTCAGGTTGTGCGAGCCGCCGGCGTTGCCGGTGGTCTTCATGCCCAGCTTGCGCGCCGAGTAGGTGGAGAGGAAATAGCCTTCCACCACACCGTCGCGCACCACGTCGCGCTCGCGCGTGCGCACGCCTTCCTCGTCGAACGGGGCGCTGCCCATCGCGCCCGGCACGTGCGGCGTTTCATGGATCTGGATGTCCGGACCGAACACGGCCTTGCCCAGCGTGTCGTACAAAAACGTCGATTTACGATACAGCGCGCCACCGGACACCGCCTGGACGAACGCGCCGAGCAGGCCAGCGGCCAGCGGCGCTTCGAACAGCACCGGGCACTTGCGCGTGGTCAGCTTGCGGGCATTCAGGCGAGCCAGCGCACGCTCGGCGGCGTAGCGGCCGATGTCCTCGGGCGCGGCCAGCGTCAGCGGGGAGCGCTTGGACGAATACCAGTCGTCGCGCTGCATGCCGCCACCCGAGCCGGCGATGGGCGCGCACGAGATGAAATGGCGGGAATACGGGTAGCCGCCCGAAAAACCGCGCGAGGTGGCCAGCACGAATTGCGAATGCTGCGCGGAAACGCTCGCGCCGTCGCTGTTGCGGATTTTCGGCGAGACCGCGAACGCGGCCGCTTCGGCGCGACGGGCGATGTCGATGGCGCCCTCGGCGTCCACCGTCCACGGGTGGAACAGGTCCAGGTTCTGCGGATTCTTCTCGAGCAGGTCTTCCTCGGCCAGCCCGGCGCAATCGTCCTCGGCGGTGAAGCGGGCGATGTTGTAGGCGGCCTCGGCCGTGGCGCGCAGCGCCGCCGGCGAGAAATCGGACGTGCTGGCGTTGCCGCGCCGCTGGCCGATCATCACCGTAACGCCAACCACCTTGTCGCGGTTCTGCTCGATCGTCTCCACCTGGCCCTTGCGCACCGTCACCGACAGGCCGCTGCCCTCCGAGATCTCGGTAGCGGCGTCGGTAGCCCCAAGCTCGCGTGCCACGCGCAGCACATCGGCCGCCATGGCCTTGAGCTGGTCCTGGGAATAGGTGAAATGCGAGGTTTTGTCGGCAATCTGGTCCATGCGGTGGTCCATGTGGGCAAGCGTGATCAAAAGTCCAAACGGGAATCATAGCAAGATAAAATGCCGGCTATGACGCGAAATACCCGTAGCCCCTCCAATTCCCGTTTCCCCGGTGGCTTTGCCCCCGAGCCGGACGACGACCTGCCCAAGAGCAAGTCGCAGCGCAAGCGCGACATGACCGCGCTGCAAGACCTGGGCGTCGAGCTCGAAGCCCTGGCCAAGGACCGCCTGGCGCGCGTGCCGATGCCTGAGTCGCTGGCGGACGCCATCCACGCCGCCCGCAAGATCAACAGCCACGAAGGCAAGCGCCGCCAGATGCAGTTCGTCGGCAAGGTCATGCGCGGGCTGGACGACGACGAACTCGACGCCATCCGCGCAGCGCTGGAAGGCTTCAAGGGCACCAGCAAGGCCGAGACGGCCCGGCTGCACCTGATCGAACGCTGGCGCGAACTGCTGCTGGCCGACGACGCGATGCTGACCAAGTTCCTCGGCGAGCACCCCACCGTGGACGTGCAGGCCGTGCGCAATATCATCCGCAATGCCCGCAAGGAGCGCGAAATGAGCAAGCCGCCCAAGTACTTCCGCGAGCTGTTCCAGGCCGTGAAGACCGCGCTGGAAGAGAAGGATGCCGCCACTGGCGCCGCAGCCGACGCCGCCACCCCGCCCGCACAGGAGCCCGAGGCATGACCGCTCCCCTGACTACGCCCGTATCTCGAAAGCATCCCGACGAGCTGATCGTCGGTTTCGTGTCGATTTCTGACCGGGCGTCGTCCGGCACCTACCAGGACGAGGGCATCCCCGCCCTGCGGGACTGGTTCGGCCGCACCCTGACCTCGCCGTGGCAAGGGGTGGAACGGCTGATTCCGGACGAGCAGGCGCTGATCTCGCGCACGCTGATCAATCTGGTGGATGTGGCGGGCTGCGACCTCGTGCTGACCACGGGCGGCACCGGCCCGGCCCGGCGCGATGTGACGCCGGAGGCAACTCTGGCGGTCGGTACCAAGGAAATGCCAGGATTTGGCGAGCAGATGCGGCAGGTCAGCCTGCATTTCGTGCCGACCGCGATCCTGTCGCGGCAGGTGGCCGTGATCCGCGAGACGCCGGGCCGTGCCGCGCTGATCATCAACCTCCCCGGCCAGCCGCGCGCCATCCGCGAGACGCTGGAAGGTCTGCGCGATGCCGACGGCAAGTCCGTGGTCCAGGGCGTGTTCGCGGCGGTGCCATATTGCATCGACCTGATCGGCGGCCCCTACGTGGAAACCGACGAGGCCGTGGTCAAGGCGTGGCGCCCGAAGCACGCCATCCGCGCGAAGTCCTGACTAGATATATAGAGAGAGAGAACGGCTACTTCAGGCCGAGGTAGAGCCCGATGGGCACGAACACCACGGCCCCGATGTTGCCGAGCAGCACGATGGAGGCCACCTGATCCGGCTCCTGCCGGAAATGGTCGGCCACCAGGAAATTGAGCACCGCCGGCGGCAGGGCCGCGAAGACGAACAGCAGCCCGCGCTGGAGATCGGTCAGCGGCACCCACAGCGCCAGCGGCAGCGCCACCGCAATGCCCACCAGCGGGCACACCGCCGCGCCCAGCAACCCCATCCCCCAGTTCCGCAGGCTGACGTCCTTCATCCGCACGCCGAGCGCGAACAGCATCAGCGGCACCGTGGCATCGCCCAGCAGCTTGATCGACTCGAAAACCGGCTCGGGCAGCGTGAACCACGGCCGCGCCAGCGACAGCGCCACGCCGGCCACGGTGGCCAGCACCATCGGGTTGCGGGCGATCTGCGTCAGCGAGGCATGCCGGTTGACGATCTTGAGCCCCAGCGTAAAGTGCATCAGGTTCGACGCCGCGAACAGCGCCACCGCCGGCGCCAGCCCGGCCGGGCCGAACGCGAAGACCGACAGCGGCAGGCCCATGTTGCCGCTGTTGTTGAACATCATCGGCGGCACGAAGGTGCGCGGATCGGCCTTGATCAGCCGGGCGACGATCCACGCAAGGATGCCGGAGCCGATCACCACCGCCACCGCGCAGCCAAGCAGCGCCAACTGGTCCGCCAGCACGAAATCCTTGCTGACGAAGGCCGAGACCACCAGCAGCGGCGCGATCACGTCGAGCGTGGCGCGGTTGATGCCGGTCATGTCTGGGTGGGCGCGCCGGCCGTAGAGCCATCCGACCAGGATGATCAGGATGACCGGCGTAATGATCGAAACGATACGGGTGAACATGGCGGAAGGGGCGGCGTAGCCGGGGCCCCTCCCCGTCAAGCGGAAGGACTGACCGGCCCGCGGGGTTCTTGTTCTGTCTTAGGCTGCCGGGGCGGTGGGCGCAGCGGGCGCCGCCGGGGTTTCCGTGGCGGCCGGCGTGGACGCATTGATAAAGTGCGTGCGGTAGTAGCGCAGTTCCTCCACCGACTCGAGGATATCGGCCAGCGCCGTGTGCAGCTGGCGCTTGGCGAAACCCTTGTGGATGGCCGGCTCCCAGCGCTTGCAGAGTTCCTTCAGCGTGGAAACATCGAGGTTCCGGTAGTGGAAGAACGATTCCAGCTTCGGCATGTAACGCGCCATGAAGCGGCGGTCCTGGCAGATCGAATTGCCGCACATCGGCGACTTGCCGGCCGGCACCCAGCGCTTCAGGAACGCCAGCAGTTCGGCTTCGGCCTGCGCCTCGGTGAGCGTGGACGCCTTGACCTTGTCGATCAGGCCCGAGCGGCCGTGCGTGCCCTTGTTCCAGTTGTCCATGCCGTCGAGCACGGCGTCGGCCTGATGGATCACCAGCACCGGCCCTTCGGCCAGGATATTGAGTTCGGAGTCGGTCACCACCACGGCAACCTCGATAATCCGGTCGGAATCCGGCTGCAGGCCGGTCATTTCCATATCCAACCAGATGAGGTTGTTTTCACTTTTGACGGAGGTGGCGGCTGGGCTAGTCATCTGGGTACGGCTCGATATTGGGGACAGGAAGAAAACCGGCCGGACAGGCGTCCGGCGCGAACAATTTATAATTCTCGCATATCCGCCACAATTGCCCGGCTGCGTACCCTCGCCGCCGGTCGGCAGTCTCACCGAGCGACTTTCGCGAAACTACTATGGCCTTGCCGATGTTCACGTTGATTTTCCTGGCCGCGCTGGTCGTCATGGTGCTGACCAAGCTCTGGCTGGCCGCGCGCCAGGTGCGCCATGTCGGCCGCCATCGCGGCGCCGTGCCGGCCCGCTTCGCCGACACCATCACGCTCTCCGCCCACCAGAAGGCCGCCGACTACACCATCGCCCGCACGCGGCTGTCGATGCTGGAGGTGCTGGCCGGCGCCGCCGTTCTGATCGGCTTCACCATGCTGGGCGGGCTGCACGCGCTGAACCACTTCTGGCTCGGTGTGTTCGACGGCGGCGGTTACCTGTACGGGGTGGCGCTGATTGCCAGCGTGGCGCTGATCGGCGGCCTGGTCGACCTGCCGTTTTCGCTATATGGCCAGTTCGGCATCGAGCAGCGCTTCGGCTTCAACAAGATGACGTTTGGCCTGTGGCTGCTCGACCTCGCCAAAATGACGCTGGTCGCCTGCGTGCTGGGCCTGCCGCTGCTGCTGGCCGTGTTGTGGCTGATGGAGCGCGCCGGCACCTACTGGTGGGTCTGGACCTGGCTGCTGTGGATGGCCTTCAGCCTGCTGCTGCAGGTGATCGTGCCGACCTTCATCGCCCCGCTCTTCAACAAGTTCGAGCCGCTGGCCGACGAGGGCCTGCGCCAGCGCATCGAGGCGCTGCTGCGCAAGTGCGGCTTCGCCAGCAAGGGCCTGTTCGTCATGGATGGCAGCAAGCGCAGCGCGCACGGCAACGCCTACTTCACCGGCTTCGGCGCGGCCAAGCGCATCGTCTTCTTCGACACCCTGCTCTCCCGCCTGGACGGCGAGGAAGTGGAAGCCGTGCTGGCGCACGAGCTGGGTCACTTCAAGCGCCGCCACGTGGCCAAGATGATTGCTGTGACCTTCGCGCTCTCGCTGGTGTTCCTGGCGCTGCTGGGCTGGCTGTCCACGCGGGCGTGGTTCTACACGGGGCTGGGGGTGCTGCCGAACTTCGGCACCAGCAACCACGCGCTGGCGCTGGTGCTGTTCTTCCTGGCGCTGCCGGTGTTCACCTTCGTGCTCGGGCCGCTGGCCAGCCAGTCGTCGCGCAAGCACGAGTTCGAGGCCGACGAGTTCGCGGCCCATCAGACCAATGCCGGTCACCTCGTGTCCGCGCTGGTCAAGCTGTACAAGGACAACGCGTCCACGCTGACGCCCGACCCCATCTATAGCGCGTTCTACTATTCGCACCCGCCGGCGGCGCAGCGGATCGACCGCCTGCTGGCGCACGCATGAACCGTCACGCGCGCCATCACAACGCCGGCAAGGGCACCGGCCAAGCTTCCGAGACTGCACTGATCATCGCCGCCCATGGCCGCCACTATGTGGTGGAGCTGGGCGACGGATCGCGGATCCACGCATTCCCGCGCGGCAAGAAGAGCGACTGCGCCGTGGGCGACCACGTGGCCGTGGACATGGCCGCGGCGGACCAGTGCGTGATCACCGCCGTCTCGCCACGCAAGAACCTGCTGCATCGCTCGGACCAGTTCAAGTCCAAGATGCTGGCCGCCAATATCGACCAGGTGGTCATCGTGCTGGCCACGGAGCCGAGTTTTTCCGAGGATCTGCTGGGCCGCGCGCTGGTGTCGGCGGAGGCGCTGGCGATTCGTCCCCTCGTCATCCTGAACAAGACCGACCTGACCGCACGGCTGGACGACGCCCGGCGGCGCCTGAAGCTCTACCAGGACCTGGGCTACGACACCGTCGAGCTGTCCGTCCATGGCCGCCCGGGAGAGGCGTTGGCGACACTCCAGCCGCGCACGGCCGGGGTGTCGAGCATCCTGATCGGCCAGTCGGGCATGGGCAAGTCGTCGCTGCTGAACCTGCTGATTCCCGGCGTGGAAGCGCAGACGCGTGAAATTTCGGCCAAGCTCGATTCCGGCAAGCACACCACCACGTTCACGCGGCTCTATCACCTGCCAGCGGACTGGGGCACGGTCGAGGACCGGCCCGGCTACCTGATCGACTCGCCGGGCTTCCAGGAATTCGGCCTCCACCACCTCAGCGAAGGCATGCTGGAGCGCGCGTTCCCCGAGTTCCGGCCCAGGCTCACCGAATGCCGGTTCTATAACTGCCATCACATCAACGAGCCCGGCTGCGGCGTGCTGGCGGCCATCGACGGCGGCGAGATCTCCGAGCGCCGCCATCAGCTCTACACGCAGTTGCTGCACGAGTCCCGGCAGCAGAAGCCGTGGTAACCGTGGAGTAGCCCGATGAAGCTGCTATTGCGGTCCACATCGCTGGTTCATGCCGCGCACTGCGAAAACGTGCTGCGGGCGGCGGGCATTCGCGCCGAGGTCCGCAACACGTGGCTGGGCGGTGCGGCCGGGGACATCCCGTTCCAGGAGAGCGCGCCGCAGGTCTGGATTCTCGACGATGCGGCAGAAGCCGACGCCTGGGCCGTGCTCAACGCCGCCGCCAACCCGCCGCCGGGGCCACGCTGGCAATGCACGGGCTGCGCGGAATGGCACGAGGCGCAGTTTGCGTCGTGCTGGCGCTGCGGGGCGCATCGAGAGTAATCGGGAAAACCAAGGGAATAAAAAAACGCCACGATCGTGGCGTTTTTTCTTGGTGGATCTTGGTCGAAGGCCTGCGGTCAGCCCACCCAGAGCGCTAGCGACACCATCGCCAGCAACAGCATCCACAGGATGACCGCGCGCCAGACCAGCCCCACCGCCGATTGCAGCGTGCGCACGCCGGGGTCGGCGCCGTACTCGGGCGGCACCGGCTCGGCGGTGTCTTCCATGCCCGGCGCGTAGTCCACACCGGCCAGACTCGTGCGCAGCATCACGCTGGAGTCGTCCTCGGCCAGCGGCGCGCCAAGCCGCACGCCGAGCGCCCCGCCGCCGCTGGCGAGCAGGATGCCGTTGATCGCATCATTCCACTTGCGCGCGTGGTTGCGCCACGCGTACACGGCATCCTCGAAATTGCCGACGATGGCAAACCCGATCGCCGTCAGCCGCGAAGGTACCCAGTCCAGCACATAGAACGCCTGCGAGGCAAAACGCCCCAGCGCCGGGCTGCGCTCGTTCGACGGCTGGTTCCACTGCCGGCTGAGGAACTCGGCGGTGCGGTACAGCACGACACCGCCCGGGCCAATCGGCACCAGAAACCAGAAAAACACCCCAAATACATGGCGATGGACGGCGATGATGGCCGCCTCAAGCGTGTGACGCACGATCTCGCTGACCGGCATGTCGACCGTGTCCAGCCCGGTCCACTCATGCAGCAGCGTGCGCGCGGTATGCGGGTCGTCGCGATTCAGCGCCTCGTGGATATCGGTGAAGAAGTGGCTGAACTGGCGGAAGCCGAGGGTCAGATAGAGCAGCAGGACGTTCCAGGCCAAGGTCAGCGCCACGCTGATCGACGCCAGCAGGTAGTGGACCAGCACGGCAGCCAGCGTGAGCGGCAGCACCGCGGTCAGCCATGCCAGCGCGGCGTCGCGCGGGCGGCCCGTGTCGAAGGCGTGTTCGGCCCGCTCCCCCAGTACGCGCACGATGTCGTAAATAGGGTTATTCCGGCCCAAGGCTCGGAACTGTTCGGCGATCAGCGCCAGAAGAATGGAAACAAAGGTCATCGCGTGACGGTGGCGACGGACGTTGGCGCGACGGCGAAGTGCCGGTCCGGTCGCATTGCGGTATAGCCAGACGATAGCATAGCGTCACGCCGCACCGTCAATGGGAAAGACCTGTAAGCAGGTGTTAAACGCATCCATGAAAAAGCCCGCCGGGGGCACCGGCGGGCGGACGACGACAGCCTAACGTCGCGTTCAGGGCAGGTCGAAGACCAGCACTTCGGCCTCGCTGCCCTGGGTCAGGGTGATGGCCTCGACCGCTTCGAGCTTCGCAGCATCGCCGGCCCCGAGCGCCTGCCCATTCACCGTGATCGCACCACGCGCCACGTGCACATAGGCACGGCGGCCCGGGGCGATGGCCAGCGTGGCGGCCTCGTCCCCATCGAACAACCCGGCGTAGAGCCGCGCGTCCTGATGGATCACCACCGAGCCCTCAGCACCATCCGGGCTGACGACGAGGCGCAGCTTGCCGCGCTTTTCCTCGACCGGGAAATTGCGCTCCTCGTAGCCCGGCTCAATGCCGTTCTCGGCAGGAATCACCCAGATCTGCAGGAAGTGCGTGGTGTCGTGCGCGGCGTGGTTGTATTCCGAGTGCCGCACGCCGGTACCGGCGCTCATTCGCTGCACATCGCCCGGGCGGATAACGCTGCCATTGCCGATGCTGTCCTTGTGCGCAAGTTCGCCATCGAGCACATAACTGATGATTTCCATGTCCCGGTGGCCGTGCGTGCCAAAGCCCATGCCCGGCGCCACGCGATCCTCATTGATCACACGCAGCGACCCGAACTGAACATGGCGTGGGTCGTAGTAATCTGCGAAGGAGAAGCTGTGATACGACTTGAGCCAGCCATGGTCCGCATAACCGCGTTCGTCTGACTTACGGATTTCAATCATTTTGATGGCCCTCCTTGTGGCCTCCGAGGTTCCCAAAATTGCCTGTCACAATCGGACTGGCCTGGGTCAGCGGCGTTTCGATGCTAGGCAGTTTAGGGGAGTCGGCGTATATTGGCGGGCACCCAGTTAGAAGAATTCATTCAGATTTTCTGAACATGCCACTCTCCCTCGAATCCCTCGAAGTCCTGGACGCCATCGAGCGCAAGGGCAGCTTTGCCGCCGCCGCCCACGAAATGGGCAAGGTGCCCTCGGCGCTGACGTATGTGGTCCGCAAGCTGGAGGAGGATCTGGACGTCCTGCTGTTCGACCGCCGCCGTCACCGCGCCGAACTGACCCCGGCCGGCCGCGCCCTGCTGGACGAAGGCCGCCACCTGCTCCACGCGGCCGACGACCTCGCGCGGCGCGTCAAGCGCCTCGCCACGGGCTGGGAGGCCAACCTCAGCATCGCCCTGGACGACCTCGTCAACTTTCGCGCGCTGCTGCCGGTGATCCAGGATTTCTATGCCGAGAACACCGCCACGCGGCTGCGCTTTTCGAAGGAAGTGCTAGGCGGCGCCTGGGATGCACTGGTCAGCAACCGGGTCGATCTGGTCATCGGCGGGGCCTACGAGGCGCCCAGCACGCAGGGCTTCCAGGTGCGGCCGCTCGGGTCGGTGCCGTTCGTGTTCGCGGTGGCCTCGCACCATCCGCTGGCCACCGAGGAAGGACCGCTGACGACGATGCAGATCGCCAAGCACCGCATCGTGGCCGTGGGCGATACCTCGCGCAACCTGCCGGCGCGTACGCACGGCGTGCTGGCCGGGCAGGATGTCCTGGTGGTGCCGACCATGCGTGACAAGCTCGAGGCGCAGATCCGTGGCCTCGGCTGCGGCTGGCTGCCGGCCCCGATGGCCGCGCCCCATATCGAAAGCGGCGTGCTGCTGGCCCGTGAGACCGTGGAAGTGCGCGCGCCCGGCAATTTCAAGGTGGCGTGGCGCACCAGCTCGCGCGGCAAGGCGCTGCAATGGTGGACCAGCAAGCTCGAAGACCCCCGCCTTGCGCAGGCGCTGATGCAGCAGCCGCTAGCCAGCCAGCCGGCCTGAGGGAGTTGCCGATGCCCCGCTATCGCGGGCGCTTTGCGCCCTCGCCCACCGGCCCGTTGCACCTGGGCTCGCTGGTCACGGCGCTGGCCAGCTGGCTCGACGCCCGCGCCCATGGTGGCGACTGGCTGGTCCGCATCGAGGACATCGACTATCCGCGCTGCGTGAAGGGCGCCGATTTCGACATCCTGCAGACCCTGGAACGGCTCGGGCTGCACGCCGACGAGGCGCCCGAATGGCAGAGCCGCCGCGAGTCGCTGTACGGCGACGCGCTGCGCCGCCTTGACGCCAGCGGCCAGCTCTACCCCTGCGGCTGCTCGCGCAAGGAGATCGCCGACTCGCTGATCCATGTGCGCGAGCGCCACCAGACGCTCGGCTACCCCGGCACCTGCCGCAACGGCCTGCACGGCAAGCTGCCACGCGCGTGGCGGGTGCGCGTGCCGGACGGCCCGGCCGCGACCGTCTGCTTCGATGACCGCTGGCAGGGTCGCCAGTGCCAGGACCTGGAAACGGAACTCGGCGATTTCGTCCTGCGCCGCGCGGACGGCCTGTGGGCCTACCAGCTCGCCGTCGTGGTCGACGACGCCGCGCAAGGCATCACCCATATCGTGCGCGGGTCCGATCTGCTCGACTCCACGCCGCGCCAGATCCATCTGCAACATCTGCTGGGCCTGCCCACGCCGTCCTACCTGCACGTGCCCGTGGTGGTGAATGCCGATGGCGAGAAACTCAGTAAGCAGAGCGGCGCGCAGGCCATCGACACGGCCGCGCCGCTGGAAGCGCTGCGCATGGCCGGGACGCATCTCGGCATCGCCAATGGCGAGACTAGCGTGCCGGGCTGGCTGGCGGCGGCCACCGGGCAGTGGGCGGTGATGCAGCGCTGACCGGGCGCTCTTCCGAACCTCGCGCACCAAACAAAAATGGCACCCGAAGGTGCCATTTTTTGTTGCCCGGGCAGTCTGTTACGACTTGCGCGGCGCGCCGCCCAGCAGCGCGGCCACGGGACGCTTCGGCGCCGGGCGGCCACGGCTCAGCGCGGCAGCCAGTTGCTCGTCGGCCGGCTGCGCGTTGGCGTGATGGTTCGACGGCTCGTACGGGCGCGAGAAGAACGGATCGTCCGACGGACGGAACGCCTGACGGCCACCGCTTTCGGTGCGGCGACGACGGCCCGGCACGGCTTCCGCCTCCGCCGCCGCTTCACCGCCGTTGTCACGGGTGCGGCGCACATCGGCACGCTGGCGACGACGGTCCGTTTCCTCTGTGCGCGCACGCTCGCCGGTCGGGTCGAAGCCATTCAGCTCGCCGCGCGGAATGCTGCGCTTGATCAGTTTCTCGATATCGGCCAGCAGGCGGTCATCGCCGCCCTGCACGTAGATCGAGAGCGCATCGCCGCTGGCGCCAGCCCGGCCCGTACGGCCGATGCGGTGCACATAGTCTTCCGCGCTGTACGGCAGGTCGAAGTTGATCACGCACGGCATGGCCGGGATGTCCAGGCCACGGGCGGCCACGTCGGTAGCCACCAGGGCGTCGATCGTGCCGGTCTTGAAGCCTTCCAGCGTCTGCATGCGTTCGGTCTGGGTCTTGTCGCCGTGGATGGCGGCGGCGTTGATGCCCTCGCGCTCCAGGTGACGCGCCAGGCGCGAGCAGCCGATCTTGCTGTTGACGAACACGATGCACTGGCGCGAATCGGTTTCCGACGCGCGCTGCTTGAGCAGGTGCACCACGGCGGCCTGCTTGTGGCCGTCTTCCACGCGGTAGACCATCTGGCGCACGTTCTCGTTGGTCGAGTTGCTGCGCGCCACTTCGATCGTCACCGGCTGCTTCAGGTAGCTCGAGGCCAGCCGCTTGATTTCCGGCGAGAACGTGGCCGAGAACAGCAGCGTCTGGCGTTGGGCCGGCAGCAGGTTGATGATGCGCTGCAGGTCCGGCAGGAAGCCCATGTCGAGCATGCGGTCGGCTTCGTCCAGCACCAGCATCTGCACCTGCGACAGGTTCACCGACTTCTGCTGCACGTGGTCCAGCAGGCGGCCCGGCGTGGCGACGAGGATTTCCACGCCACGGCGCAGCGCATCGGTCTGCGGGTTCATGTCTACGCCGCCGAACACCACGGTGCTGCGCAGGTCGGTATGCTTGGCGTAGCGCGCCACGTTGTCGTAGACCTGATCGGCCAGTTCGCGCGTCGGCGTCAGCATCAGCGCACGCACCGGGTGGCGCGCGGGCGAGGCACTCGCGTTCGACATCGGCAGCAGGCTCTGGATGATCGGCAGCGCGAAGCCTGCCGTCTTGCCGGTGCCGGTCTGCGCGGCGCCCATCACGTCCTTGCCGAGGAGGACCACCGGAATGGCCTGCGCCTGGATCGGCGTCGGCGTGGTGTAGCCCTGTTCGGTCAAGGCGCGCAGGATGCGCGAATCCAGCCCGAAGCTTTCGAACGTTTGCTCTGCGGCTGGGGTCTGGTCTGGGGTGGTCGTCATCGTCATGGTTTCGGTGTCTGGCGGGCGAGGCCCGCGCCAACTGACACGCGTCTCGAGAAAGGCATACCGGGCTGCGCCAACGCGGGGCGTTGGGTCACGATCGGCAATTGCCCAGAAAATCAAAGACTTGGATTCTACCATCAGTGCCCGGTGCATCGTGAGTATCGCCAGATGTCATGTCAACGCCGTGTCACATGGCGCGGCGACGATACTGGCCCGACGATGTGCCGACAGCGGCCCACCTGACCCCGATTCCAGACCCATTCATGCCGAATACGCCACAACTTGCGCCCTACCCGACCGATCTGGCCCGTCGGCGCTTCCTGCGCACATCGAGCCGCTTTCTGGGTCTGGGTGTCGGCTTGAGTGCACTGAGCAGCACATTGATCGCCGCGCCGGCCGTGGTGTCCTCGGCCCGGCCCAGTGCGCCGGCAGGCATTCAGTTGGGCGATCCCTCGGATGACGGCCTCGTGGTATGGGCCCGCGCCGACCGCCCGGCGCGGATGGTCGTCGAATACAGCACCGACCCGTCGTTCCGCAACGCCGCCCGCCTCTCCGGGCCGCTGGCCAGCGCCGAGACCGACCTCACCGCCCGCACGCTGCTGACCGGCCTGGCGCCGGGCCAGCCGTATTTCGTGCGCGTGGCGTTCGAGACCCCGGGCGAGCGGCGCGGACTGGGTCCGTGGCTGGACGGCAGCTTCCGCACCCCCTCGCTGGCCGCCGACCGCCCCGTGCGCTTCGTCTGGTCCGGCGATACGGTCGGCCAGGGCTGGGGCATCAATCCGGAACTGGGCGGCATGCGCATCTACGACGCCATGCGCCAGCGCAACCCTGACTTCTTTATTCACAGCGGCGACACGATCTACGCCGACAGCCCCATCCAGGCCGAGCAGAAGGCCGAGGGCGGCCGGATCTGGAAGAACGTCGTGACCGAGGAAGTCAGCAAGGTGGCCGAGACCCTGAAGGAATTCCGGGGCCGCCATCGCTACAACATGCTCGACGAGAACGTGCGCCGCTTCGCCCGGCAGGTGCCGCAGATCTGGCAGTGGGATGACCACGAGGTGACCAACAACTGGTCCGCGTCGAAGGATCTGTCCGGCGATGCGCGCTACACCGAGAAGGACGTCAGCGTGCTGGTGGCGCGCGGCCGGCGTGCCTTCCTCGAGAACGCGCCGATGCGCTGGCACCGCCAGGGGCTGGACGAGCGCGTGCATCGCCGCATCGCCCAGGGCCCCCTGCTCGATGTGTTTGTGCTCGATATGCGCAGCTTCCGGGGCCCAAACGGCTACAACCGCGAAACCGTGGAAGGCAAGGACACGCCTTTCCTCGGCAACGCGCAGCTGGAATGGCTGATGGCGGAACTGGTGGCGTCGCGCGCCACTTGGAAGGTGATTGCAGCGGATGTGCCGATCGGCCTCGGCGTACCCGATGGCAAGGATGCACAGGGCCGCGCGCGCTGGGAGGCCATCGCCAATGGCGACGGCCCGGCGCTGGGCCGCGAACTGGAAACCGCGCGGCTGCTGACGCGGATGCGCCAGGCCGGCCTGAAGAACGTGGTGTGGATCACCGCCGACGTGCACTACTGCGCCGCGCACCACTACGCGCCCGAGCGGGCCGTCTACCAGGATTTCGATCCGTTCTGGGAATTCGTGGCGGGGCCGCTCAACGCGGGCAGCTTCGGTCCCAATCCGCTCGACAACACCTTCGGGCCGCGCGTGGTGTTTCAGAAGGCGCCGACCGCGCAGAACCTGTCGCCGCTGGCCGGTTTCCAGTTTTTCGGCGAGATCAATATCGATCCGGCCTCGCGCGCGCTGACCGTGGATCTGCGCGACCTGAACGGCGTGTCGCAGTACGCGCAGACCTTGCAGGCACAGGGCTGAACAACTGGCGGCGCCCCGCTCCCGGAGGGAGAGGGGTTGGAGGATAGGGCCGGAATATCAACGAAGTTCGACATGTTGATCGGCAAAGGTCCGCCCCATCCCCCGCCCCGCTCCGCTCCGGTATAGGCGAGGAACCGCCAAACGGCCGTCTGAATCGACGGCCAGCCTCAGTCGCTCTTGATATTGTTGTCCTTGATCACCTTGCCCCATTTCGCATAGTCGTTGCGCATGCGCGTGGCGAGCTGATCGGGCGGCATGTAGGACGCCACCGTGCCGGCGCCCAGCATCTTCTGCTGGACGGTCGGATCGGCCAGCGCAGCCTTCAGTTCAGCGGAGAGCTTGGCGACGATCTCCTTCGGCGTGCCGGCCGGCACCAGCAGCCCGCCCCACGACGACGCATCGAAGCCCGGGAAGCCCTGCTCCGCCACCGTCTTCACATCGGGCGTGAAGCTGACGCGCTTGGCCGAGCCCACCGCGATCGGCCGCAGCTTGCCGGCCTTGATGTGCGGCAGCGCCGCGATCATGTCCGCGAACATCATCGGCACCTGGCCGGCCAGCAGGTCGGAAATCGCCGGCGCGCTGCCCTTGTACGGCACGTGCTGGACGTCGAAATGGCCGAGGTTCTTCAGCAGTTCCGTCGACAGATGGCCGAAGCTGCCATTACCGGCGCTGGTGTAGTTGAACTCGCCGGGCTTGGCCTTGACCTTGGCGATGTACTGCTGCAGGTCGGTCACATCGGGCATCGACTGCGGATTGACCACCATTACGATCGGCAGCTCATAGGCCGCGCCCACCGGCGTGAGGTCCTTGAACAGGTCGTAGCTCTTGCGCGGGATCAGGTGCGGGGCCAGCAGCGTCGGCGTGGCCAACATCAGCAGCGTGTAGCCATCAGGCGCGGCCTTGGCCACGGCCTCGGCGCCGATGGTGCCCGAGGCGCCCGGGCGGTTGTCGATCACCACGGTCTGCTTCAGGCTCTCGCCCATCTTCTGGCCGATGATGCGCGCGGCGGTGTCGGTCGGGCCGCCGGCCGGGAACGGCACGATCAGGCGGATCGGCTTGTCCGGGTAGCCCTGCTGGGCCAGCGCGGGCGCGGCGAGCAGCGGCAGCGTGGCGGCGACGGACAGCGCGAGCGCGGAAATCGTAAAACGACGACGTTGGTAATGCACGGTGTTTCCTCCAATGGGCCGGTCGTGGCCGGCTTGCTTCTTCGACTGACTAACTAACAGATACCGCGCGAGATTCAGAGCGTCATCACGCCCGGGCGGAACAGGCGCGGGTCCATCTGGCGCAGGTCATCGGCCACGGCCACGGGGGTGGCGCATTGGTCGAGCACATCGCGCTGCAGGTCCATGCCCGGGGCGATTTCCACCAGCGTCAGGCGCGCTTCGCCATTTGCGTCGGCGCGCATCTCGAACACCGCGCGCTCGGTCACGTACAGCACCGGCACGCCGAGCGAGGCCACGTACGGGCCGTTGAAGCTCAGGTGAGACACCTCGGGCACGATCTTCTTGACGCGGCCTTCGCGCACGATGCGCAGCTGGTCGTCCTCGACGCGGATCTCGAGTCCGCCCGCCGTCAGCGTGCCCATGAAGACCAGCGCGCGGGCGCTCTGGGTGATGTTGATAAAGCCGCCCACGCCCGCGATCAGCGCGCCCTCGCCTTCGCCAAACTTGCTCACGTTGACGTTGCCGTGGCCGTCGAGTTCGGCCAGGCCGAGGATGGCCAGGTCGATGCCGCCGCCCTCGTAGAAATCGAACTGGGCTGGCTGGTCCACCACGGCCTCGGGGTAGGCGGAGGCGCCGAAGCTCAGGCCATCCGCCGGCGTGCCGCCGATGGGGCCCGCCTCCACGGTCAGCGTGAAGCCGCCGAGCCCGGCCTGGTCCGCGAGCGCGCCCACGGCGGCGGGCATGCCCACGCCGAGGTTGACCACGCGCGGCTGGCGGCGCGCGATCTCCATCGCGGCGCGGCGCTGGACGATGGTGCGGGCGTCGAGCGGCGCGGCGGTGGCCGGCAGCGCCTCGGCCTCGCGGGCCGCTTCGGCCGCCGCAGCGGCCTCCCCGCGCCACGGCGTGACATAGGCGGCGTTATAGGTTTCGGCGAACGTCATCTGATGGTGCGCCGGCTCCTCGCTGACCACCACGTAATCGACGAGGATGCCCGGCACGTGAATGGCCTGGAGGTTCTCGTGGTAATCGACGATCGACTCCACCTGCGCGATCACGATGCCGCCCGAGTTGTGCGCGGCCTGCGCCATCGCCAGCAGCTCGTGGTGGAACGCCTCGCGATGCGTGCTCAGGTTGCCGCGCGTGTCCGAGGCGGTGCAGCGGATCAGCGCGCAATGAATCGGAAAGCTCGGATAGAACAGGTATTCGTCGCCCCGGAAATCGACCGCTTCGACCCAGTTGGCGCGGCCTGCCGCGATGGCGTCGTGCGCGCGCTGGTTGATGGCGCCGCCGTGGTAGCGCGCATCCTGCGCGGTGCGCGGATCGACGAAGGTATGGAGGCCGACCTTCGTCATCACGCCCGGCTTGCCGCCGGCGATGGCCCGATACAAGTGGGTCAGCACGCCCTGCGGCAGGTTGAAGCCCTCGCAGTCCTCGTTCATGGCAAGCGTGGCCAGCCGCGTGGCCGAGCGCCAGTGGCCGCCGGCGATGGTCCGGGTCATGCCGGCATTGCCGAAGTGATTCACCCCGCGCGCGCCGCGGTCGCCCTGGCCGGCCGAATAGACCAGCGTCAGGTCTCGCGGCAGGCCGTCCTGCAGGAAGCGCGACTCCAGCGCCTCGGTCACGCCCTCGGCATGCCCAGCGCCCACGAAGCCCGCGCTGGCCACGGTCCAGCCGCTCTGGACAAGCTCGGCCGCCTGCCGGGTGGTGATCACCTTCATTGCTGTCTCCTGGTTCTTCTTGTGTCGTGGTTTCTACTGACCCACGATTCCCGAACAAATGTTCGCAAAACGCCTATCATACGGATCGGACGCCCGGACGCAAGTGTGCGCCGCATCCCGACAAACCCTGACTTTCCCCTTCATCTGGCCCTTTATCGGCCCTTCCCGACCCTCGCATGACGCGCTCCGACGCCACCGCTGCCAACGACGTTCCCCACGACGCCCCGAAAAAGGACGAGCTGCTCGATTCGCTCACCAAGGGGCTGGCGCTGCTGCGCCTGTACGCGAGCGGCGTGGAACGGCTGACCATGCAGGAAGTGGCCGAGCAACTTGACGTGACCCGCGCCGCCGCGCGCCGGCTGCTGCTGACGCTCGAGCACAACGGCTACCTGGCGCAGGACGGCCGTTACTTTGCGCTGACGCCCAAGGTGATGGACCTCGGCTATGCCTACTTTGCCTCGATGAACCTGCCGCAACTGGCCCGGCCCTATTTGCAGGCGCTCTGTGCCGAGGCGGGCGAAAGCTGCTCGATCGGCATGTTCGACCGCGACTCGGTGGTGCTGGTGGCGCGCGAGGAGCCGAGCCAGATGCTGCGCGTGGATATGGCCATCGGCCGCCGCATGCCCGCCTACGCCCACTCGCTGGGCCGCGTGCTGCTGGCGGGGCTGGACGACGCGGCGCTGGTGACCTATCTGGAATCCGCCGAACTGCGCAAGCTGACGCCGTTCACGATCGACTCGCGGGCGGCGCTGGCGCGCAAGCTCGAACAAGTTCGAGCGGATGGCTTCTGCACGCTGATCAGTGAACTGGTCGATGGCTTCGCCGGGATCTCCGTGCCGCTACGCGACCAGACCGGCAAGACCGTGGCCGGCCTGGGGCTCAGCATGGTGCTGGGCAGCCGCAACCAGGCCTATCTGGAATCGCACTACTTGCCCCCACTGCGCGCGGCGGCGGAGAAGATCGAGGCGATCCTGCGCGCCCGATAGGAAGCATCCGAAACCGGGCCCCGGAATGAAAGAGCCCCGCAGGCCGGGGAGGTCGCGGGGCTGAAGTGGTAGCGGGGCAAGGATCCTGTTGCCCCGGGACTATCTTGCGCGAAGGTCCCTCCGCCGACATCACCCATTTGTGGGGAAATTGGTGGGGTATCGCACCTCCGAACGGGCGCACCTTCAGGCGTGTGGCCAATTGCGGAAAACGTCGAATTGCTCTAAGGCGGCGGTGAATGCCGCGAGCAACGGATGTTGCGCCGGCGTCACCTTTCCCGGCAGCAGCGCCTGGGTGAAGGTCCAGACCACAGCGGTGGTCACGTCCGCCTGGGTCAGCGTGCTGGCATCGGCCGGCACGGCGCAGGTTGAAATTTCCTGTTCCAGCAGCGCATAGGCGCGAGCGAGCTGCCCGTCCACGCGGTCCAGCCAGGGCTGGTGCTGCTTCTCGGCCGGGCGCAGGTTGTGCTCGTAGACATCCTGCACGGCCTTTTCGCACGCGGCCAGCGCCAGGCCGATGATGCGCAGCGCCCGCTGGCGCGCGCCCAACTCAGACGGCATGAGACTGCGCCGTGCCACCGCTTCCGCGTAGTCGATGATCAGCGTGGAATCCATCAGCACGGTGCCGTCGTCGCAGACCAGCGAAGGCGCCTTGACCACCGGATTGATCGCCCGGAACTGCTCGAAGGTGCTGAACACCGATACCGATTCATGCCGGAAGGGCACGTCGAGCAAGGCCAGCGAGATGGCCGCGCGCCGCACGTACGGGGAATCGAGCATACCAATCAGTCTCATGTTTCTGCGCTCCGTGGAAGGACAGTCATAGGGAAATTCCGATCCCCATATGATGCGTTGGGCACGTACGGATGCCAACGGTTTTGTGGGGCGCTGCTGGATTCCTGTCGACCTTTGTCGACATTGTCAATCGGGGCTTCAGCGGATCAGGTTGGCGACCGTTAAAGGCGTCATCGTCATCAACCTGGCCGTGCCATGTTCAACAAGCTCTCCATCCGCCTACGTCTCAACGCCGCGCTTGCCCTGCTTGGGACCCTGCTCACAGTCATCGGCATCATCGGCGCGGTGGGCATGCGCGATTCCCGCGCCGATATCCACGAGATCTACACCAACCAGCTGGCCTCCACGGCGCTGGTGGCCAAGTCCCAGCTCAACGCCGCCGTGATCCGCACCACACTGGATCGCGCCGTGTTCCACCCGGATGCCGCCGACGTGCCGGTCACCATCGAGAAGGCGCTGACCTATCGGCAGAAGTCCGAAGCCGCGTGGAGCAAATATCAGGCACTTCCGAAAACGGAAGAGGAAAAGCGCCTGACCGCCGAGGTGGAAGGCAAGCGGGCGACCTTCCTGCGCGATGGCGTGGAGCCGCTGATCGCCGCGCTGCGCGCCAACGACGCCGCCGGCGCCGACAAGGCGGTGATGGTGACGATTCCGCCGCTGTTCGTCGCACTGACCGCCGCCGTGGACGCCCTCGAGCGCAACCAGAGCGACCAGGCCAAGGCGATGTACGAGCACGCCACGGCCCGCGCGCAGCGCTTCCAATGGATGGTGGCCGGTGCCATCGGCCTGGGCATCATCGCCGCACTGGGTTGTGCGGTCGGCCTGCAACGCGCGATCTCGGCGCCGCTGGGCCGCATGCTTGAGAACTTCAGCGAAATTTCTCGGGGCAACCTGACCCAGACCATCCGCGTAACCAGCGAGGACGAGATGGGCGCCCTGACGCGCGGCCTGCAGGAGATGCAGCGCGGCCTCGTAAGCGCCATCCAGACCATGCGTGGCGGCAGCGATGCCATCGCCAGCGCCACGCAGCAGATTGCCGCCGGCAACCTCGACCTCTCGCAACGGACCGAGGAACAGGCGAGCGCGCTCGAGCAGACCGCCGCCAGCATGGAAGAACTGACGTCCATCGTGAAGCAGAACGCGGACAACGCGCGGCAGGCCAATGCGCTGGCCACGCAGGCGTCCGACACCGCCTCGCGCGGCGGCGAGGACGTGCGCCGGGTGGTGGACACCATGCGCGATATCCAGCTCGCCTCGCGCAAAATTGGCGATATTACGGGAGTGATCGAAGGCATCGCCTTCCAGACCAACATCCTGGCGCTCAACGCCGCCGTGGAAGCGGCGCGCGCCGGTGAACAGGGCCGCGGCTTCGCCGTCGTGGCGGGCGAGGTGCGCGCGCTGGCGCAGCGCTCGGCTACCGCCGCCAAGGAAATCGTGCAGCTGATTAATGAAACGGTGAGCGAGGTCGAAGCCGGCACACGCCAGGTCGACCAGGCCGGCGCGACGATGAGCGACGTGGTCCAGGCCGTGCGCCGCGTGACGGACATCATGGGCGAGATCAGCGCGGCATCGACCGAACAGAGCGCCGGCATCGAGCAAGTCAGTCTGGCCGTGACCCAGATGGACCAGGTCACGCAGCAAAACGCCGCACTGGTGGAAGAAGCCGCCTCGGCGGCGCAGGCGCTGGAGGAACAGGCCGGGGTGCTGCGCACGACGGTGGCATCGTTCCGGCTGCCGGCCGTGGCGGGTTAAGGGTGGTTTGGCGGCTCGGCGGCGCGCTTTCGTAGATGTGCGATAGGCGCCGCATTTGCGGCGTGATAGCGTCCGCGTTTTTTCCATTCACACTCAGAGCGCGATGACACTTTCCAGGCCGTTTAGCAATGTGAAGACGCTTCTCCTGATTGCCGCCGCCATGGCGCCAGCCGTGAGTTTTGGCTGCGGGGAGCAGGAGTTTCCGCCGTATGTTTATCCGTCGGTTGCATCCGCAATAAAAAAGGGGTTACGGCATCAACCGTAACCCCTTTTTTACTACCACGTAAGTTGGTGGGCCTCCCGTGAGTCGAACACGGCACCAACGGATTATGAGTCCGCTGCTCTAACCAGGCATGAGCTAGAGGCCCTTGGAGGGCTTAGTTGCCTTCCAGGAAGCTCTTCAGCTTGTCGGAGCGGCTCGGGTGGCGCAGCTTGCGCAGTGCCTTGGCCTCGATCTGGCGAATCCGTTCACGCGTCACGTCGAACTGCTTGCCCACTTCTTCCAGCGTGTGGTCCGTGCTCATTTCGATGCCGAAACGCATCCGCAGCACCTTGGCCTCGCGCGGCGTCAGGCTGTCCAGCACGTCCTTCACCACGTCGCGCATCGAACCATGCAGCGCGGCCTCGGCCGGCGCCAGCGTGTTCGTGTCTTCGATGAAGTCGCCCAGATGCGAGTCGTCGTCGTCACCGATCGGCGTTTCCATGGAGATCGGCTCCTTCGCGATCTTCATGATCTTGCGGATCTTGTCCTCCGGCATCTCCATCTTTTCGGCCAGCGTTGCCGGATCGGGCTCGTTGCCCGTTTCCTGCAGGATCTGACGCGAAATCCGGTTCATCTTGTTGATCGTTTCGATCATGTGCACCGGAATCCGGATCGTGCGTGCCTGATCCGCGATCGAACGCGTTATGGCCTGGCGGATCCACCACGTGGCGTACGTGGAGAACTTGTAGCCGCGACGGTATTCGAACTTGTCCACCGCCTTCATCAGGCCGATGTTGCCTTCCTGGATCAGATCCAGGAACTGCAGGCCACGGTTCGTGTACTTCTTGGCGATCGAGATCACCAGACGCAGGTTGGCCTCGGTCATCTCGCGCTTGGCCTCGCGGGCGCGCTTCTCGCCCTCGGACATCTTGCGGTTGACGTCCTTCAGCTCCTTCAGCGGCAGCACCACGCGCGCCTGCAGGTCGATCAGCTTCTGCTGCAGTTCGTGCACGGCCGGCACGTTACGCTCGACGATCGTGCTGTAGCCCTTGTGGTCGGCCACCACGGTCTCGATCCAGTCCAGGTTCGTCTCGTTGCCCGGGAAGCGGGCGACGAAGTCCGAGCGCGGCATGCCGCACTTGTCCACGACGATGTTCAGGATCGCGCGTTCGAGCTTGCGCACCTCATCCACCTGGCCACGCAGCGTGTCGCACAGGCGCTCCACGTTACGCGCGGTGAAGCGGATGCCCATCAGTTCGGCCTGGATCGCTTCCTGCGCCTTCACGTACGGCTTGGACTTGTAGCCTTCCTTCTCGAAGGCACGGCGCATCTTGTCGAACTGCTCGGCGATCACGCGGAATTTCTCCAGCGCGTTCTGCTTCAGTTCTTCCAGTTGACGTGCGGAAGCCGCGCCGCCAGCAGCGCTGTCGTCCTCGTCTTCCTCGTCGCCGTCGCTTTCCTCGTCGGACTCGACATCTTCCTCCTCGGCTGCCGCTGCGGCCGCAGCCGGGGCTGCTACCGCCACGTCGTCGGCGTTCGGGTCGATCAGGCCATCGACGAACTCGTCGATCTTGATCTCGTCGTTCGCCACGCGCTCGGCGTGCGCCAGGATCTCGGAAATCGTGACCGGGCAGGCCGAGATGGCCATGACCATGTCCTTCAGGCCCGCTTCGATCCGCTTGGCGATCTCGATTTCGCCCTCGCGCGTCAGCAGCTCCACCGTGCCCATTTCGCGCATGTACATGCGGACCGGGTCGGTGGTGCGGCCGAATTCGGAATCGACGGTCGAAAGTGCGGCTTCCGCCTCTTCCTCGGCCTCTTCCTCGCTCGTGGCGGACGGCGCGTTGTCGTTGAGCAGCAGCGTTTCGGCGTCCGGCGCCTGCTCGTAGACGGCGATGCCGATGTCGTTCAGCGTGGCGACCAGCGTGTCGATCGTTTCCGAATCGACCATGTCGTCCGGCAGGTGATCGTTGATTTCCGCGTAGGTCAGGTAGCCGCGCGACTTACCGAGCTTGATCAGCGCCTTGAGCTTCTGGCGGCGGACCTCGAGTTCCTCCTCCGTGCCCTGCTGGGTCGAGGCGAACTCCTTGAGCAGCGCCTTTTCCTTGGCCTTGCGGTCCTTGGCCTTCTGCTTCTCGGTCTTGGGCGCAGCGGTGGCGGCGGGTGCGGCGGCCGCTGGCGCGTCTTTTTCGTAAAACTCTTCAGTCACGTCTTCAGGGGTGCTGTCGTCTTGCTGCATCTCGGCCTTGGGCTTGCGGCCACGCTTCTTGGGCTCCGGCTTGACGGCCGGGGCAGCGGGAGGCTCGGATGCAACGGGTGCGGGAGTCGCGGCACGGGCCTTTGGCGCCACGGCGGCAGCGCCAGTCTTGGCGGCTCCGTTCCGGGTGCTGGCCGTCGTTGCCGCACGCTTGCTCTCGACTTCGGTATTCTGCTGTTTCGCCACGGTGATACTCTTGCCTTTCACGGGTGCAGAAGCGGCATGCATGCCGCTCGTATTGGCGCTATCGCCGCTCTCGCGTGCCGAAGTCGAGGGCTTTGTCTTTTCGGATATGCGATTCCTGGCGGAAGTGGTCCCTGCCGGTGCAGTTGCACCGTGCGCGGGCTTTGCTGGCGCAGACCGGGCTGTTGTCGTCCTGACTGTCGCGGTCGAAGTCTTCGCCGCCGTTGTATTCACGGACGCCTTGCCGCTCCCTGATTGGGGAGCTTTGGAGGGCGCCTTATCGGCTACCCTTTCGGTTGCTTTGGCCTTTGCCATTGGCACGCTCACTTTCGCCAGTACTGGAGAGAGATTTCGCAATCCAAACCGGGCATTGTAGCACGTCACCAACACCCGGCTTCCACTCAGGTAAGGTTTTCACCTGAAAAATCAAGGCTTAAGCACCGGACAAGCGCCAGATATCCCCGTCTGGACACCTACCGTTGTGCACTCAAGCCCCCATTTCACCTTTCCACTGCACCCTGTCCAACACCCCGCCAGCTCAGGCTCCATCGGCCGTGGCGGGCCGCAAGCCAAGCTGGCGGCGGCGCTGCACCTCGGCCACCAGCCAGACCATGCGGGTTTTTTCCGCGTCGCTGGCCCCACCGGCCGAAACTGCCTTTTGGAGCGCTTCCAACTCGCGCTGCAGGGGTTCTGCCAATAATTTGTGGATGGCGCCGTCGAATTCCATCGTCGCCGGCTCTTCCTCGATTTCTTCCTTGAGCACCGCCGTCCGGGCTCCCGCGTAGACCTCGGCATAGGGCGTTTGCGCAAGATGCTCGCTGAATGCCGCGAAGTTCACCGCCCCCTGGAGGCCATCACAGGCATCCACCAAGTGAGCGAGTACTTCGGCCTCCGGCCTTGTGCTGTCTAGCAGCAGCGCCCGCGTATCGGTATCGAGACGCCCAGCGAGCGACGGATAGCTCATCAGTAACTGAATCACGCGCTGCTCCAGCCCGGTCGGCGCCTGACGGCGCGCGCGCGGCCTGGGCTGGGCGAAACGCCCCACCCGCGACGAATCGCTGCCCAATCCGCACACGGCCTCGATCTCGGCAGGTGTCGTACCGGTAGCATCGGCAAGTTCGCGCACGATCTGTAGGCGCAATCCGCCGGCCGGCATCGACTGGAGCAGCGGCTTGGCCTCGTACTGGGCACGGGCGCGGCCCTCGGGCTGGCGCAGGTCCTGTTCCTCGGTGACCACCTGGAGCAGGAAGCGCGACAGCGGCATCGCGGTCTGCACTTGCCGGGCGAAGGCATCGGTGCCCTCTTCCCGTACATAGCTGTCAGGATCGTGTTCTGACGGTAAAAACAGGAAACGGATCGTCTTGTTGTCGGCAACGTGCGGCAAACACGCTTCCAACGCCCGCCTCGCCGCGCGCCGGCCCGCAGAGTCGCCATCGAACGAGAACACCACTGCGTCGGTCTGGCGCAACAGCTTCTGCACGTGCACGGTCGTGCACGCGGTGCCAAGCGTGGCCACGGCATTGGCGAAGCCCAACTGGGCCAACGCCACCACATCCATATAGCCTTCCACCACCAACACGTAGCCATTTTCGCGGATGGCGTGCCGGGCCTCGAACAAGCCGTACAGCTCCGTTCCCTTGCTGAAAAGCGGCGTTTCCGGGGAGTTCAGGTATTTTGGCTCACCCTGACCCATTACCCGGCCCCCAAAGCCGATCACATTCCCCTTGGTGTTGCGGATGGGGAACATGATGCGGTCGCGGAAGCGGTCATAGCGGCGCGGCTTGCCGTCGGCATCGCGCTTCTCGCTCGACTCGATCAGCAACCCGCCCTCGACCAACGGGGCAGCCACATTGTCGTCCCGGTAGCTGCCGAAGACGGCTTCCAGGCCCTGCCAGTCGTCCGGCGCGTAGCCCAGGCCAAAATTCGCCGCGATCTCGCCGGTCAGGCCCCGCCCCTTGAGGTACTGGATGGCCTGCGGCGCCCCGCGCAGTTGCTTGCGATAGAACTCGGTGGCGCGCGTCATGGCATCGGACAACGCCACGGTCTTGGCCTGCTGCTCGGCACGCTGGGCCGGCGGCAGGCGGTCGCGCTCCTCGGGCACCGTCACCCCCACGGACTGCGCCAGCTCGCGCACCGCATCGGGATAGGACTGGCCCGAATACTCCATCAGGAAGCCGATGGCCGAGCCATGTGCGCCGCAGCCAAAGCAGTGATAGAACTGCTTCGTCGGCGACACCGTGAACGACGGGGATTTCTCGTTATGGAACGGGCAGAGGCCCATGAAATTGGCGCCGCCCTTCTTCAGCTGCACATACTTGCCCACCACATCGACAATGTCGACACGGTTGAGCAGGTCCTGAATAAAGGATTGCGGAATCACCCGACTGACCGTCCTGATGGAGGGCGGCCTGCCGCGTTGGCGACCGCTTTTCTGTGAATGCGTGACCGGAACGTCGCCCGGTGGCTATCGAATCATTGTAGTGCAGATGCAACGTGGCGCCCGAAAAACCGGGCTTTCATCGCCAAGCCCCGTCAACCTGACGGCTTCTTCGCCCAACGCCACGCCAACACCCAAAATTTGCCGATTGCCAGTCGATCACTTGCCCGTCAGCGCCGCCTTGACCAGCGCCGAGACGGCCGTCATGTCGGCGCGGCCTGCCAGGCGCGCCTTGACCAAGCCCATGACCTTGCCCATGTCCTGCGGACCGGCCGCGCCGGACTCGGTCACGGCCTTCTGGACTTCGGCAGCCACTTCGGCCTCGGACAGCTGGGCCGGCATATAGGCGGTCAGCACTTCCACCTCGGCCTTCTCCTTGTCAGCGAGGTCGGTACGGCCGGCCTGCTCGAACTGCGAGATGGAGTCCTTGCGCTGCTTGAGCATCTTGTCCACGACGGCGGTGATCCCGGCGTCATCCAGCTCCACACGATCATCCACCTCGCGCTGCTTGATAGCGGCCATGAGCAGACGAATGGTGCCGAGCCGCTCGGATTCACGGGCGCGCATGGCGGCCTTCATGTCGTCGTTGATGCGGGCTTTGAGGGACATGGCAGATTTCCGAAAGAATGGATGGACAGCAACCAGGCGCGCGCCAGCGCGGCGTCGCCCGGACCGATAATTGGACCTTAACGCAAAAACCCGCCGGAGCCATGCCCGCAGCGGGTTCGGAGCTGACGCAAGGCGCGATCAGTAGAGCTTCTTGGGCAGCGTCTGGCTGCGGATGCGCTTGTAATGGCGCTTCACTGCGGCATCCCGCTTACGCTTGCGCTCGGCGGTCGGCTTCTCGTAAAACTCTCGCGCGCGCAGTTCGGTAATCAGCCCGTTCTTCTCGATGGTGCGCTTGAAGCGGCGCATCGCGACTTCGAACGGTTCATTTTCTTTGAGGCGAATCGTCGTCATTTGGCCAAAAAGGAAAGAAGAGACTGCCGGCTGCCAGCCCTTGCCAGCGTGATGAGAGCGCCGATTGTAGCGCAAGGCCTGTGACGTTGCACGCGCATCGGCCCCGCCTGGACGGACCGTGCCGGCTACGCCACAGCGCTCGCGCCACGTGACGCTTCCGCCACTGCTTCGCCGGCCGCGACGGCCGATGCCCAGGCCCACTGGAAGTTGTAGCCGCCCAGCCAGCCGGTCACGTCGACCACCTCGCCGATGAAGTAGAGCCCGTCCACCTCGCGCGCCATCATCGTGGCGGAGGACAGCCCGCGCGTGTCCACGCCGCCGATCGTCACTTCGGCCTTCTTGTAGCCCTCGGTGCCCGAGGGCACCAGTTGCCAGCGGTTCAGCGCGTCGCCAAGCTGGCGCAGCGCCTTGTCCGGCAGGTCCGCCACCGGCTGGGCGCCCGGCAGGCCGGCCGCCGCGCACCATGCGTCGGCCAGCCGCGACGGCAGGCGTTCGCCGAGCAGGTTCGCCAGATGCTTGCGGCTGCCCTTTTTATGTCCGATCAGCCAGTCGGCGGCATCCTCGCCATCGAACAGATCGATCTCGATCGGCGTGCCGGGGCGCCAGAAGCTGGAAATCTGCAGCACGGCCGGGCCGGACAGCCCACGGTGCGTCCACAGCAGATCTTCCTTGAACGCGCCGGCCGCCTTGCCGCTGCCGGTGCTGATGTCGACTTCCATCGACACTCCCGCAAGCGGCACGAAGGGCTGCCACGCCTGACCATCGAACGTCAGCGGCACCAGGGCGGGCCGCGTATCGATCATCTTGAGCCCAAACTGGCGGGCGATGCGATAGCCAAAATCGGTGGCGCCGATCTTCGGGATCGACAAACCACCCGTCGCCACGACCACCGCACCGGCGCGGACCGTGCCCTGCGTGGTCAGCAGCAGATAGTCATCGCCTTCGCGGCGAATCTCATCGATGGTGCAGCCGGTGCGCCAGTGCACGCTGCCCGCGTCACATTCGGCGCGCAGCATCTGGATCACGTCCTCGGCGCTGTTATTACAGAACAGCTGGCCGCGATGTTTCTCATGCCAGCCGATGTCATACCGGCGCATCAGCGCCAGGAAGTCCTGCGGGGTGTAGCGCGCCAGCGCCGACCGGCAGAAATGCGGGTTCGATGACAGGTAATTGGCCGGGCCGGCCTGGAGATTGGTGAAATTGCAGCGGCCACCGCCCGAGATGCGAATTTTCTCAGCGAGCCGCGTCGCGTGGTCGATCAGCACCACACGCGCCCCGCGCTGCCCGGCCACAGCGGCACACATCATGCCGGCCGCACCCGCGCCCAGCACTGCCACGTCGAACCGCTCGGCCTTGCCCTTCATCGCCCCTGTTGTCATACCTGCCTTTCAAGAAGCGTGGATTGTAGCGAAAAGCCGCGCCGGCGCACCGCCTGCCGCTGTGCTACCCTGCTGTCCTTCCCTATTTATGCGCACTTGCCGGCACGATCGACGCCAATTCAGCGTTTATCGCACTGGCCGTTCCTGTTTTCCATGCTCGTCCTCGGTATCGAATCCTCCTGCGATGAAACCGGGCTGGCCCTCTATGACACCGAGGCCGGCCTGCTCGCGCACGCGCTGCATTCGCAGATCGCCATGCACCGCGAATACGGCGGCGTGGTGCCCGAACTGGCCTCGCGCGACCATATCCGCCGCGTGCTGCCCCTGCTGCGCCAGGTGCTGGACGACGCCGGCCGCACGCGCCAGGACATCGACGCCATCGCCTACACCCAGGGGCCGGGGCTCGCCGGCGCGCTGCTGGTGGGGGCTTCCGTCGCCAACGCACTCGGATTCGCGCTGAACGTGCCCATGGTGGGCGTCCATCATCTGGAAGGCCACCTGCTCTCGCCGCTGCTGACCGACGCGCCGCCGCCCTTCCCGTTCATCGCGCTGCTGGTCTCGGGCGGCCATACGCAGTTGATGGAGGTCAAGGGCGTGGGCGACTACACGCTGCTGGGCGAGACCCTCGACGATGCCGCCGGCGAAGCCTTCGACAAGACCGCCAAGCTGCTCGGCCTCGGCTATCCGGGTGGCCCGGAAGTGTCGCGGATGGCCGCGTTCGGCTCGCCGGGCGCGTTCGACCTGCCCCGGCCGATGCTCCATTCGGGCAATCTCGATTTCTCGTTCGCGGGGCTCAAGACCGCCGTATTGACACAAACCCGCAAGCTTTCGAATCCGTGCGAGCAGGACCGTGCCAACCTCGCGCGCGCCTTTGTCGATGCCATCGTCGACGTGCTTTCGGCCAAGTCGTTCGCCGCGCTCAAGCAGACCGGGCACAAGCGCCTGGTGGTGGCCGGCGGCGTGGGCGCCAACCAGCAACTGCGCGAGCGCCTGAACGAGATGGGCCGCCGCCGCAAGGTGGACGTCTACTACCCCGACCTCGCCTTCTGCACCGATAACGGTGCGATGATCGCGTTTGCCGGCGCCATGCGGCTCCAGGCGGCGCCGCAGGTGGCCCGTCACGGCTACGACTACGGCGTCACGCCGCGCTGGGATCTGGCCGACATCCGCCTGCCCGCTTGCCCGCCTGAGGCCTAAGGTCGAGGGAATCCTCCAGGTCCGATCGGCAGCCGGCTACGGCCAGCACGAAGGTGGCGGAGGTGCTGGCAGGCACGCCGGCGGTGAACCTCCTCTGATCCGCCGTGCAACTAGTAAAAAAAGCCACCCGAGGGTGGCTTTTTTCTTGGCGACGACGCGCTCAGGCGGGCTGCCGCTTGTCGTGCTCGATCACGGCGTAGGCGCTGTGATTGTGGATGGACTCGAAATTCTCCGCTTCCAGCGTGTACGCGACGATCCGCGCATCGGCGTTGAGCCGCATCGCGATGTCTCGCACGAGGTCTTCGACGAACTTCGGGTTCTCGTAAGCGCGCTCGGTCACGAACTTCTCGTCCGGGCGCTTGAGCAGACCCCACAGTTCGCACGACGCCTCTTCCTCGGCCATGCGCACCAGCGCTTCCACGGGCAGGTCGCCGACCAGTTCCACGCGCATCGTGATATGCGAGCGCTGGTTGTGCGCGCCGTACTGCGAGATCTTCTTCGAGCACGGGCACAGGCTGGTCACCGGCACCAGCGCGGTCAACCACAGGCGCGATTGGCCGTCGCGGACCTCACCCGTCAGCGTGACCGCGTAGTCCATCAGCGATTCCACGCCGGACACGGGCGCGGTCTTCGAGATGAAATACGGGAACGTGACCTCGATGCGGCCGGCGTCGGCTTCCAGGCGCACCAGCATGTCGTCCAGCAGCGTGCGGAACGCGGCCAGGTCGAGCGGGGCGCGGTGGTCCTCCAGCAGCGCCACGAAGCGCGACATATGCGTGCCCTTCTGGTCCGCCGGCAGGCGTACATCGAGATCGAAGGTGCCCACGGTGGCCACTACGCCGGCCGGGGTCTTCAGCGAGAGCGGATAGCGCACGCCCTTGACGCCCACGCGCTGGATCACGATCTGGCGGGTGTCCACGCTCGACTGCACGTCGGGCATGACGAAGGCGGGATTGATGTCGTTCATCTACGGTTTCCTTTACGGTCGCGGCGGTCATCCCCCGCGCAACGAGTGTGAAAAAAGAAGCCGGCGCGGGATGGGCCGCGCCGGCTTTTACTGCCTGGAACTGCCGTGCGGATCAGGCCACGCGCGGCGTGGCGACCTTGACGGGCGCCTCGGCGATGGCGAAACGCTCGCGCACCGAACGCTCGATGCCGGCGGCGTCGAGGCCGCACTGCGACAGCAGGAACGCCGGATCGCCATGATCGATGAACTTGTCGGGCAGGCCCAGCACCAGCACCGGAATGTCGATGCCAGCCTCGGCCAGCGCCTCCAGGACCGCGCTGCCCGCGCCGCCCATCGTGCTCCCCTCTTCCACAGTCACGAGGTAGTCGTGGTTCGCGGCCAGCGACTTCACCAGCTCCACGTCCAGCGGCTTGACGAAGCGCATGTTGGCCACGGAGGCGTCCAGTGCCTCGGCCGCGCCCAGTGCCGGGTGCAGCATCGAGCCGAACGCCAGGAACGCCACGCGCTGGCCCGCGCGGGCATGGCCCTCGCGGCGCATCTCGCCCTTGCCTACCGGCAGCGCGGTCAGCGCGGCCTCGGTAGCCACGCCGGCGCCGGCGCCGCGCGGATAGCGCACGGCGGTCGGGCAATCCTGCTGGAACGCCGTGGTCAGCAACTGGCGGCACTCGTTCTCATCGGCCGGCGTCATCACCATCATGTTGGGGATGCAGCGCAGGTAGGCGATGTCGTAGGCACCGGCGTGCGTGGCGCCATCGGCGCCCACCAGGCCGGCGCGGTCCAGCGCGAACACCACGGGCAGGTTCTGCAGCGCCACGTCGTGGATCAGCTGGTCATAGCCGCGTTGCAGGAAGGTCGAGTAGATCGCCACGACCGGCTTCAGTCCCTCGCAGGCCAGGCCACCGGCAAAGGTCACCGCGTGCTGCTCGGCGATGCCCACGTCGTAGTAGCGGTCCGGGAAGCGCTTCTCGAACTCGACCATGCCCGAGCCCTCGCGCATGGCCGGCGTCACGCCGATCACACGCTTGTCGGCGGCGGCCATGTCGCACAGCCATTCGCCGAAAACCTGCGTGTAGGTCTTGCGCGACGGCTTGGCAGACGGGCGGATGCCCTCGGCCGGATTGAACTTGCCGGGGCCGTGATACAGGATCGGGTCGGCCTCGGCCAGCTTGTAGCCCTGGCCCTTCTTGGTCACCACGTGCAGGAACTGCGGGCCGTGGCCTTCCAGCGCGCGCTGGCGAATGTTCTGCAGCGTCGGCACCAGCGAGTTCAGGTCGTGACCATCGATCGGGCCGATGTAGTCGAAGCCGAATTCCTCGAACAGCGTGGCCGGCACGACCATGCCCTTGGCATGTTCTTCCAGCCGTTTTGCGAATTCCAGCACCGGCGGGGCCACCGACAGCACGCGTTCGATGCCCTTCTTGGTGGCCGCGTAGAACTGGCCGGAGAGCAGGCGCGCGAGGTGGCGGTTCAGCATGCCCACCGGCGGCGAGATCGACATGTCGTTGTCGTTCAGCACCACCAGCAGGGGCAGGTCCTTGTAGACGCCGGCGTTGTTCATCGCTTCGAAGGCCATGCCGGCGGTCATCGCGCCGTCGCCGATCACGGCGATGCCGACGCGCTTCTCGCCCTTGGTGCGGGCGCCCAGGGCCATGCCCAGCGCGGCCGAGATCGAGGTGGACGAGTGGGCGGTGCCAAAGGTGTCGAACTCGCTCTCCGCGCGGCGCGGGAAGCCCGAGATGCCGCCGTACTGGCGCAGCGTGGACATGCGGTCGCGGCGGCCGGTCAGGATCTTGTGGGGGTAGCTCTGGTGGCCCACGTCCCAGACCACGCGGTCGGACGGGGTATCGAACACATAGTGGAGCGCAATGGTCAGCTCCACCGTGCCGAGGTTGGACGACAGGTGCCCGCCGGTCTGGGAGACCGATTCCAGCACATAGGCGCGCAGTTCGTCAGCCAGCGTGTCGAGCTGGCGTCGATCCAGCTTGCGCAGGTCTGCGGGTTCGTCGATTTTGTTGAGCAGCGTGTAGGTCATGATGTCCGTTCGGCCGCCGGATTCTCTATGTCCGGCTTGTCAGTTCAATTGGAGCGCAGCACGATCAGGTCGGCCAGTTCGGCCAGCCGGCCTGCCCGGGTGCCGAATCCCGCCAATGCCTCGTGGGCATCGGTGCGCAACTGGGCAGCCAGCGCGCGCGCGGCATCGAGGCCCATCAGCGACACATAGGTCGGCTTGTCATTGGCGGCGTCCTTGCCGGCGGTCTTGCCGAGGGTTGCCGTATCGGCCGTGACGTCCAGAATATCGTCAACCACCTGGAACGCCAATCCCACGGCAGCCGCGTAGCGGTCCAGCGCGGCCAGGCCGGCGGGATCGATACTTCCGCACAACGCTCCCATGCGCACACTCGCGCGCAGCAGGGCGCCGGTCTTCATCCGGTGCATGGCTTCCAGCGCGTCGCGCGACATCGCCAGGCCCACGTTCTGCAGGTCGATGGCCTGCCCGCCGGCCATGCCGACCGAGCCCGAGGCCACGGCCAGCTCGTCCACCAGCTTCAGGCGCGCTTCGGGCGCCAGCGCCGGGGTGCGGGCCAGCAGGATGAACGCCTGGGTCTGCAATGCGTCACCCACGAGCAGCGCGGTGGCCTCGTCATAGGCCTTGTGCACTGTGGGGCGCCCGCGCCGCAGGTCGTCATCGTCCATGCAGGGCATGTCGTCGTGGACCAGCGAGTAAGCGTGGATCATCTCCACCGCGCAGGCCGCCGCGTCACATGCCTCGGGTGTGGCACCGGCCACTTCACCGGCCGCGTGTACCAGCAGCGGGCGTACCCGCTTGCCACCGCCGAGGACAGCATAGCGCATGGCCTCGTGCAAGGTGTGTGGAATTGTGTCCGTGGACGGCAGTGCCGAGTCCAGGGCGGCCTCGGTCCGGGCGCCCTGCGCCCGCATCCAGGTAGCGAAATCGCTCATTCGAAATCTGTGCCGTTGCTGTTGTTATCGGGACGGGACTCGCCAGCCAGCGGCTTCAGCGCGTCGCCCTCCAGTACTTTGACCTGCTGCGCCACCCGCTCCAGGCTCTGCTGGCAGTAGCGCACCAGTTCGGCACCGCGACGGTACGCGGTGAGAGAGGCCTCGAGGGGCAGTTCGCCGCTTTCCATGCTGGCCACTAGGGTTTCCAGTTCCGCCATGGCGGCCTCGTAAGAGGCTGGCTGCGCGCCGGCTGCGGGCGCGTCGTCAGGCTGGACCGGTGTGGTCGTGGGTTTTGGCATGTCGGGCCTTGTTCAGGGGAATTAGGGATTTTACGCCAATCCCGGACTTGGCCGCAGATACGTATCGCCAACGTGGCGTACACGCACGAAATGTTATCTATCGATCACCTCATTTCATGGAAGTGACTTGTGCGCTATGGTCGTCATTCCGAATGCGATCCAAAGGGCACCTCCATGACGACCCGGGTCGACTTTTTCGCTAAAAAGGCAAAATAATCAGACCCTTAAGTTTTTGGCTCGGGTACAATTCCGCCCTCGTCAGCGAGATCGGCGACGCCGTGCCAAGGGCCGCCCGTTGCCAGCTTTTGCGTGTCTTTGTGGTAACGCCGCTCCCGCCCTGTGCCCGCCTGCACCGAACTCAGTTTCGGCCAGTCCCGCCGGGGAACCGGACCGCGCCCGGCTCGTCTGACAGGGTTTCCCAAATCGATTTCTCATATTTCGATGGTTGGGTTGTTCACTGCTTTCGCCTGTTACTAGGGAGTGGGGATAATGTCCAATCTCAGCACCGCGCTCAAGCTGGCGCCGGCTGATTCGCAGTTGCCCGTGGATGTCTACTTTGACGAGGCGCTGCATCAACAAGAACTGGAACTGCTGTTCAAGAAGGGCCCGGGATACGTCGGCCATACGCTGATGGTCCCGGAGACGGGCGATTTCCACACGCTCGCCGCCGAGGACGAGGGCCGCATGCTGGTCCGCAATCCGGAAGGTATCGAGCTGCTGTCGAATGTCTGCCGCCACCGCCAGGCCATCATGCTGAACGGCCGCGGCAACGCCAAGAACATCGTCTGCCCGCTCCATCGCTGGACCTACGACCTCAAGGGTGACCTGCTCGGCGCGCCGCATTTCGCGCAGCAGCCGTGCGTCCACCTGAACCGGTCGCCGCTCCAGAACTGGAACGGCCTGCTGTTCGAGGGCGCCCGCGACGTGCGCGCGGACCTCGCGCGCATGGGCGTGGCCGAGGACCTGAACTTCGACGGCTACATGCTCGACCACGTGGAAGTGCACGAGTGCGACTACAACTGGAAGACCTTCATCGAGGTCTATCTGGAGGACTACCACGTCGTGCCGTTCCACCCGGGACTGGGCAGCTTTGTCTCGTGCGACGACCTGACCTGGGAGTTCGGCGAATGGCACAGCGTGCAGACCGTGGGCCTGCACCAGGGCCTGAAGCGGCCGGGTAGCCCGACGTACCAAAAGTGGCACGACGCGGTGTTGCGCTTCAACAACGGCAAGCTGCCCAAGCACGGCGCGATCTGGCTGACTTACTACCCCAACGTGATGGTGGAGTGGTACCCCAACGTGCTGGTCATCTCGACGCTGCACCCGGTGGGTCCGCGCAAGACCCGCAATGTGGTGGAGTTCTACTACCCCGAGGAAATCGCGCTGTTCGAGCGCGAGTTCGTCGAGGCCGAGCGCGCCGCCTATATGGAGACGTGCATCGAGGACGACGAGATCGCCGAGCGCATGGACGCCGGCCGCCGGGCGCTGATGAAGCGCGGCGTCAGCGAGACCGGTCCGTACCAGTCGCCGATGGAAGACGGCATGCAGCACTTCCACGAGTGGTATCGGGGAGCCATGCAGTACACCGGCTGAGGCGCCGGCGGGCCACCACCGTGGTCGGTTATCGCCCGCTATTCGCCCAAGCCCTGTAGCCAGCCAGAAACGGACCGTGAAAACGGTCCGTTTTGCGTTGGAGTGGCCATCTGGCCACTGTTAGAATCGGGGTTTTCCCGTGCTGCGCCGGCCACCACGAAGCCCGGCCAGCCTTCGCTCCACCTCTCTCGCCCCCGCCATGCAATCGCTCTGGATGCTGTTCGCCGCCTTCGCCTTTTCCTTGATGGGGGTGGGCGTCAAGCTGGCATCCGAGTTCTACACCACAGGCGAGATCGTCTTCTACCGCAGCATCATCGGCGTGACGATCATGTGGATCATGCTGCGCTCGCAAGGCATCTCCGTGCGCACGCCGCACATGGCCACGCACATCAAGCGCAGCCTGTTCGGCGTGACCGCCCTGCTGCTCTGGTTCACCTCGATCACGCTGCTGCCGCTGGCCACGGCCATGACGCTGAACTACATGTCGCCGGTCTGGATCGCCCTGATCCTGGGCGCCAGCGCGGCGCTGGCCGGCACGGCGGGCGGCGCGGACCGCAAGCTGATCGGCGCAATCCTGCTGTCGTTCGCCGGGGTGCTGTGCCTGCTGCAGCCATCGGTCGGCAAGGACCAGCTGACCGGCGGCCTCATCGGACTGATCTCTGGCGTGTTCACGGCGCTGGCCTATGTGGAGGTGCGCCAGCTCGGCCAGCTCGGCGAGCCCGAAGGCCGCATCGTCTTCTACTTCTCGAGCGTGGGCATGGTCTGCGGGCTGGTCTGGATGCTCTACTCGGGCGTCAGCCACCACACCTGGCACGGCGCCGGCCTGCTGCTCGCCATCGGCATCCTGGCCACGCTGGGCCAAACCTCGATGACACGCGCCTACAAGCGCGGCAACACCCTGCTGACCGCCAACCTCCAGTACGCGGGCATCGTGTTCTCCAGCCTCTGGGGCATCCTGGTCTGGGACGACAAGCTCAACTGGATCTCGTGGCTCGGCATGGTGCTGATCATCGCCAGCGGCATCGCCACCACCCTCACCCGCGCCCGTGACACCGACAAGCACCCGACCCCGGCCACGCCAGTGAAATCGGCGGAGGCGGAAGTCCATCCTGAGGTGTAGCAGAACGCCGAAAGCCTGCTGGGCTTTGATGCGGGTCAGAGCATGCTGAGCGTGGCTCAGTAGAGTCCCCCGTCGTACCCAACGACGGAGCCTTGCCATGCAGCAGTGCAGTTTTGTGTTGAACGACCAGCCGATGAGTGCCTTCCGTGCAGGAAGTGCCGAGTTTCCTGCCTTTTCTGGCCTAGCTCCCCACATCAACAAGCGAACGAGCATCTGTATTCCGGACCATGGCCCCATTCCACCAGGCACGTACTACATCCTTGATCGTGAATCTGGCGGTCGACTGGGGTGGTTTTACGAATGGTACGAACGCCAAACGGATTGGTTCGCGCTGTACGCCGACGATGGCCGCATGGACGATTGGACGTTCTGCAATGAAGTTCGTCGAGGCAACTTCAGATTGCACCCAAAAGGTAGACGTGGCATCAGCAAGGGCTGCATCACGATCGATCGTGCTAATGACTTTCACGTCCTACGTCATTTGCTGACGGCCTCGAAAAAACGTTTGATCCCGAGAACAACGCTCCTCGCTTACGGGAAAGTGGTCGTCAGATGAGTCGGCTCCGCAATGCAGTCCTGCTGGTGATCTGGCTGGTCGTCGCCACGCATATCTATGGGCTCGTATGGAGCCGCTATCCCGACTATTTCCCTGAATACCCTGAGTCAGTGGGCCGTTTCATCGACTGGCTGACAAGGGACTATCAGCCAAGGGGCATCGAGTCGTTGACGACCTACTACTACCTGATCCTCTCGTTCCCGCCGGTGGCCGTCCTGACGGCACTTGGCCTGTTCCTCCGGCGCAAGCTCCGCCGACGCGCGAAACCGCACTGATCGATCCCCCGGTGTAGCATGGAGGCCATCGCCAAACCCCATGCTCACCGCAATGCCGACTCCACTGATCACCGCCACCGAGCTGAACCAACTGCTTAGTCAGGGCACCCACGATGTCGTGCTGTTCGACTGCTCGTTCGATCTCGCCGACCCGGCCGCCGGGCGCGAGGCCTATCACCAGGGGCACCTGCCGGGGGCCTACTACCTCCATCTCGATAACGAACTGTCCGGGCCCAAGACCGGCTTCAACGGCCGGCATCCGCTGCCCGATGCGGAGTTGTTCGCCGCGCGGCTACGGGCGCTTGGCGTGAACGATGGTTCGCTGGTCGTGGCCTATGACGCCCAGGGCGGCATGTTCGCGGCCCGGCTCTGGTGGCTGATGCGCTGGATTGGCCATGGGGCCGTGACGGTGCTCGATGGCGGGAAGAATGCCTGGGTGGCGGCTGGGCTGCCGCTCGAGCGCGGGGCAACCCCGGAGCCCGATACGGACACTGATAACGGCACTGGCGGCGACCTGTCGCGCAAGGCGTCGCTGGTCCCGACCGTCGATGCCGAGGCGCTGCTGGCCAATCTCGCCAGCCCCGCGCGGCTGGTCGTGGATGCCCGCGCCGCCGACCGCTTCCGCGGCGAGAACGAGACGCTCGACCCGGTCGGCGGCCATATTCCCGGTGCGGTGAATCGCTTCTTCAAGGACAACCTCGCCGCGGACGGCCATTTCAAGCCGGCGGAGACGCTGCGTGCGGAGTTCGGCCAGGTGTTTGCCGGCAAGGCGCCGGCCGATACGGTGATGCAGTGCGGCTCCGGCGTGACCGCCTGCCACAACCTGCTGGCGATGGAAGTGGCCGGGCTGACCGGCGCGGCGCTCTATCCGGGGTCGTGGAGCGAGTGGTGCGCCGACCCGAAGCGGCCGGTGGCGACTGGGGCCTGAATCCCCAGGCGCGAAGCGGCGTCAGCGCGACGCCGCCTCCGTCTTCGCCCCACGGTGGTGGTCGTGTTCCTCGCGCACGCCGTTCGTGATGAACACGATCGCCGCGATGCCCGCCGCCACCAGCACCACCTGCACCGCCGATTCCTTGAGGCGCGGCCGGCGCTGCATCTGCGGCATCAGGTCGCTCACGGCGATGTAGACGAAGCTGCTCGATGCAATCACGAGCACGTACGGAATCCAGCCGCTCAGCTGGTCCAGCAGGAAATATCCCACCACGCCGCCGACCACGGCCGCCAGGCTCGACAACAGGTTGAATGCAAAGGCGCGCGCCTTCGAGAACCCCGCGTTGAGCAGCACGATGAAATCGCCGACTTCCTGCGGAATCTCATGCGCGGCGATCGCCAGCGCCGTCACCACGCCGATCTTGGGATCGGCCAGGAAGGCAGCGGCAATCACGATGCCATCGGCAAAGTTGTGGAAGGTGTCGCCGACGAGGATGGTCAGGCCGCTGCGGCCCGCTTCTTCGCGGTCGTGGCCGTGATGATGGTGGTGTCCATCGCCCTCATGGTGGTGCGAGTGGCGCAGCAGCGAGATCTTCTCCAGCAGGAAGAAGCCCAGCAGGCCAGCCAGTAATGTGCCGAACAGCGCACGCGGGTCTGCGCCGGACTCGAACGCCTCGGGCAGCGAGTGAAGCAGCGCCGTGGCCAGCAGCACCCCTACCGAGAAGCTCACCATGCGGTCGACCACGCGCGAGGCCACGGTCAGCGACAGCAGCGCCGCCCCGAGAATGCTCCCGACGCCCGAAATGGTCGCCGCCAGCAGGATGTACAGAAGCGTGGAATGGATGATGGGCTCCCGGCGCCCGGTATGCGACGGTCAGGCCGCCCGCATACCGATTAACGCAACAAGGTTGCAAAAACTGGAAAGCCGCATTGTACGTATGTCCGCACCGACTTTGCAATGTCCGCAATGGTCCGACTCAGCGCGGGGTCAATCGCCCTCCCCGGCTCAGGCGACCTTGTTCGCCTTCAGCCAGGCCAGGCAGCGCTGCCAGCCATCCTTGGCGGCGGCTTCCACGTAGCTGGATCGGTAATCGGCATTGAAGGCATGGCCGGCCTCGGGATAGACCACGAAGGTCGAGGCCTTCGCATTGGCATCGGGCGATGCTGCCAGCGCGGCCTTCATCTTCGCGACGTGCTCCTGCGTGATGCCGGTGTCCTTGCCGCCGTACAGTCCCAGCACGGGCGCGTGGAGCTGGTTGACGCTCTCCAGCGCGCTGCGCGGCTTGAGCGGCGTCGGCTCACCCACCAGTTGGCCGTACCAGGCCACGCCGGCCTTCACCCGGGGGCTGTGGGCGGTGTAGAGCCATGTGACGCGTCCACCCCAGCAGAAACCGGTGATGCCGAGCCGGTTCAGGTCGCCGCCATGGGCCCCGGCCCAGGTGCTGGCGGCGTCCAGGTCGCCCATGACCTGCGCGTCCGGCACCTTGGCGATGACGTTGGTCTGCAATTCCTGGATCGTGCCGAAGCTGCCCGGATCGCCCTGCCGCGCGAACAGTTCCGGCGCGATGGCCAGGTAGCCGAGCTTGGCGAAGCGTCGGCAAATGTCTGCAATGTGTTCATGCACCCCGAAGATCTCGCTGATCACGAGCACCACGGGCAGGTTGGTCTTGCCTTCGGGCTGGGCACGGTAGGCGGGCATGTTGAAGCCGCCGGACGGGATGGTCACTTCGCCGGTGGTCAGGCCATTGAAGTCGGTCTTGATGGTTTCGGCCGCCACCGGCAGGGCCGCCGCCGCAAAGGCGGAGCCCAGCGCGGTCTTGACGAAACGCCGGCGATCGAACGTCTGGCCGGGGACGAGGCTTTCCACTTCAGGCTGCAGCATGGGGCGGGCTCCTTGGGTTCGCTGGCGTGACGCATACGATGCTCACGCAACGCCAGCGATTCTAAGCGCACTTTGCCGCCCCGTGCGCCCCCTCCCCTCAGTGCCTCAGTGCAGCTTCACGCGCGGGCTGGTCTTGCTGCGCAGCCAGTGCGTCACCGTATCGAGCCCCATGCCGATGGCGCCGTGGAGCGCCAGCACGTGCATCCGGTACAGCGAGGTGTACATGAAGCGTGCCATCAGCCCCTCGATAAACATCGACCCACCAATCAGCCCACCCATCAGGCTGCCGACCGCGCTGAAGTGCCCCAGGGACACCAGCGAGCCGAAGTCCTTGAACCCGAACTTCGGCAGCGGCTTGCCGTCCATGCGTGCGCGGATCGCGTCATAGAGGAAGGTGGCCTGCTGGTGCGCCGCCTGCGCGCGCGGCGGCACGGCGGTCTGCTTCTCCGGCCACGGGCAGCTGGCGCAGTCGCCGAACGCGAAGATGTCCGGATCGGCCTCGGTTTGCAGCGTGGGACCGACCACGATCTGGCCCTGCTTGCTGACCGGCAGGCCGAGCGTGCGGAGGACACCCGGCGCGGTGATGCCGGCCGCCCAGACCGTCAGGTCGGCGTCGATGCGCTTGTCGCTGGCGGTGAGCACGGCGTCGTCGGTGACCTGCGTCACGCGCTCGGCGGTCAGCACGTCCACGTCGAGCTTGCGCAGCAGCTTGGTGGTCTCGGCGGAAACGCGCTCGGACAGCGCCGGCAGGATGCGCGGGCCGGCTTCGATCACGTGGATGCGCACGTCGCGGCGCGGGTCCAGCTGGTGCAGGCCGTAGGCGTTGAGCACGTGCGCGGTGTTGCGCAGCTCGGCGGACAGTTCCACGCCCGTGGCGCCGGCGCCGATGATCGCCACGTCCACGCGCGGCCGGCCGTCCTCGCCGGTGCGGCCCCGCCCGTTCTGGGCGCGCACGCACGCGGCAATCAGCTTGCGGCGGAAGCGCTCCGCCTGCTCGACGGTATCAAGCGCGATCGCATGCTCGGCCGCGCCGGGCACGTTGAAGAAATGCGTGACGCAGCCGATGGCCAGGACCAGCGTGTCATAGGGGAGTTCGCGTGCGGGCAGCAGCTCCGTGCCATCCAGATCGACGCACGCGGCCACCTGGATGACCTTGCGCGCCCGATCGACGCCCGTCAGTTCGCCCTGCTGGAACTCGAAGTGGTGCCACCGCGCCTGCGCGACGTACTCGAGCTGGTGGGTGTTGGGATCCATGCTGCCGGCGGCGACTTCGTGCAGCAGCGGCTTCCAGATGTGCGTGGGCGAGCGGTCCACCAGCACCACCTGGGCCTGGCCGCGCTTGCCCAGCTTGTCGCCGAGCCGGGTCACGAGCTCGAGCCCGCCGGCCCCGCCGCCAACGACGATGATGCGATGGGTGGATGCCTGCGTCGCGCGCAGCGCGTCGCGCTGGGCGTTGGGCGATGGGGTGGGCGATGGATTGGGCGATGTCTCGCCGCGTGTATCGGCTTGCGTACCGATGTGTGCCGCCGTGCCTGCCGCTACTTCGCTACCGGTTGTACTGCCATCCGTGGTGCTCATGGTCTACCCGATCTTCTCTATTTGGAAACCGGTGTCGACCCGCGTCGGCGAGGATTATGTTGTCGTTGTAGCGTCGCGCGGATCATGTTCGTTGCTGCCAGTTTGCTGCACGGCAATAGAACTGGCAAGCCTCCACGCGATGATGTCGCGCATTCACCGCAACGCCTCTCCTGTACGCATCCGCATGCAGGAGAGGCGTCACCTTCAATGCGCCTCTTCCCAGTTGCTGCCGCTGCCCACCTCGGCCACCAATGGCACGCGCAGCGTCGCCACGGAGCACATCAGCTCGGGCAGGCGCGTCTTCACCAGCTCGAGTTCGGCCTGCGGCACTTCGAGGACCAGTTCATCGTGCACCTGCATGATCTGGCGCGTGCCGAGGTTGTCGCGCTCGAGCCAGTCCTGCACGGCGATCATCGACAGCTTGATCAGGTCCGCCGCCGTGCCCTGCATCGGCGCGTTGATGGCGGCGCGCTCGGCGCCCTGGCGGCGCGGGCCGTTGCCGCCGTTGATGTCCGGCAGCCAGAGGCGGCGGCCAAACACCGTTTCCACGTAGCCCTGCTCGCGCGCGGTCTGGCGGGTCTCTTCCATGTAGTGGGCCACGCCCGGGTAGCGCATGAAGTAGCGGTCGATGTAGTGCTTGGCCGCTTCGCGCTCGATGCCGAGGTTGCTGGCCAGCCCGAACGCGCTCATGCCGTAGATCAGACCGAAGTTGATGACCTTGGCGTAGCGGCGCTGCTCGCTGGACACCGCCTCGCGCTCCACGCCGAAGATCTCGCCCGCCGTGGCGCGGTGGATGTCCTCGCCGTTGGCGAACGCGCGCAGCAGGTTCTCGTCGCCCGAGATATGGGCCATGATGCGCAGTTCGATCTGCGAGTAGTCGGCGGAGACGATCACGTTGCCCGGCGCGGCGATGAACGCCTCGCGGATGCGCCGGCCTTCCTCGGTCCGCACCGGGATGTTCTGCAGGTTCGGCTCGGTCGAGGCCAGCCGGCCCGTCACGGCCGTGGCCTGGCCGTAGCTCGTGTGCACGCGCCCGGTCTGCGGGTTGACCATCTTCGGCAGCTTGTCCGTGTAGGTGGACTTGAGCTTCGACAGACCCCGATAGTCGAGCAGCAGCTTGGGCAGCGGATAGTCCTCCGCCAGCTTCTGCAGCACCTCTTCGTCGGTGGACGGCGCCCCGCTGGCGGTCTTCTTGACCACCGGCAGCTTCATCTGCGTGAACAGGATTTCGCCGATCTGCTTCGGCGAACCGAGATTGAACGGCTGGCCAGCGGCCTCGAAGGCGGCTTTTTCCAGCTCCATCATGCGCTGGCCGAGTTCGGCGCTCTGCGCGCCAAGCCGCGCGGCATCGATCAGCACGCCATTGCGCTCAATTTTCTGAAGCACCACCGAGACCGGGATCTCGATGTTCTCGTACACGTACTTGAGCCCGTCTGCCGCGTCCAGCTGCGGATGCATCTTGCGATGGAGGCGCAGCGTCACGTCGGCATCCTCGGCCGCGTACTCGGTGGCGCGCTGGAGGTCGATCTGGTCGAAGCCGATCTGGCTGGCGCCCTTGCCGCAGACTTCCTCGTAGGTCAGCGTCTTCAGGTTCAGCAACCGCTCAGCCAGGCTGTCCATGCCGTGATTGCGGTGCGAGGCCAGCACGTAGCTTTCCAGCATCGTGTCCTGGGCGATGCCGCGCAGCTTGACGCCGTGGTTGGCGAAGACGTGCGAGTCGTACTTCAGGTGCTGGCCGAGCTTCGGCCGCGCCGGGTCTTCCAGCCACGGGCGCAGGCGCTCCAGCACGTATTCGCGCGAGAGCTGGCCGTGGTTATCCATGCCGGCCACGTCCGGGCCGCGATGGGCGACCGGGATGTAGGCGGCCTCGCCGGGCTCCACCGACAGCGACAGGCCCACCAGCTGGGCCTGCATCGGGTCGAGCGAGGTGGTTTCCGTGTCGATGGCGGTCAGCGGCGCGTCGACGATCCGGGCGATCCAGGCGTCGAGTGCGGCCTCGGTGGTCACGGTCTCGTAGCGGATCTCGGCCGGGGTGGTGTCGGGGGCCGGCAGGTCGGTCGACACATCGGCCGGGCCATCGAACAGCCCGCCCTGCGGCGAAGGCGCCGGCGCGGCGCCGGCACGCGAAGAGCGGGCGGCGGCACGGGCGTTCGGCAGCGATTCGCCCGTGGCCTCGCGCAGCCAGGTCTTGAAACCATAGCGCGAGAAGAAGGCGATCAGCTTCTCGTTGTCCTCGCCCAGTTCGCGCAGCGCGTGGAAGTCCGCCACGGCGTCGCTGAGGTCGCAGTCGGTCTTGACCGTGACCAGCTCCCGGGCGCGCGGCAGCCAGTCGAGCGTGTTGCGCAGGTTCTCGCCCACCACGCCCTTGATGCCATCGGCACCGGCCATGATGGTGTCGAGCGTGCCGTATTCGGCAAGCCATTTCACGGCGGTCTTCGGACCCACCTTGGGCACGCCGGGCACGTTGTCCACCGCATCACCAATCAGCGAGAGATAGTCGACGATCCGCTCCGGCGGCACGCCGAACTTGGCCACCACACCGGGCGGATCGAGCACTTCGCCGCTCATGGTGTTGACCAGCGTGACGTGGTCGTTCACCAGTTGCGCGAGGTCCTTGTCGCCCGTGGATACCACGGTACGCACGCCCTGTGCCGTGGCCTGGCAGGCCAGCGTGCCGATCACGTCGTCGGCCTCGACGCCTTCCACCACCACGATCGGCCAGCCCAGCGCGCGCACGGCCTCGTGGATCGGCTCGATCTGCCTGGCCAGATCCTCGGGCATGGACGGGCGATGTTCCTTATATGCGGGGTATAGCGCATCCCGGAACGTCTTGCCCTTGGCGTCGAACACGCAAGCGATATACTCTGCCGGGAAGTCGTTGCGCAGCTTGCGCAACATGTTGATCATGCCGTAGATTGCCCCTGTAGGCAGCCCTTCGCCATTCCTCAGGTCCGGCAGAGCGTGATACGCGCGATACAAGTAGCTCGATCCATCGACGAGCAAAAGCGTTTTTTGACTATCCGACATTCCCATGGACTCTAAATTGACTGGCGCCCCTGCTGGTGGCGCAGCGACCGGCCCCCTGGCCGATACGGACGTTTCCGACATCTCCGGCGATACCGTGAACCCGCCGCCCGAGAAGGCCTCGGCGCATGCCGCCGCCATCGCCGCGAAAGCCGATGCCGCGGCGGCGGGCAAATCGCCCGAAGCCCAGGATGCGGCCGCCGCGGCAGCGGCAGCGCGTGCCAACCCACGCAAGATGATTCCGAGCCTGCGCGCGCTGGCGGATGAAGACCGCGCCACCGCGAAGAAGGCGCGTGCCTCGTGGCAAATGTTCACGATTATGGCAGAGTTCATCGAGGCGACCGAGTACCTCTCGGAGATCCGCCCGGCGGTCTCGATCTACGGCAGCGCGCGCCTGCGCGAGGACTCGCCGTACTACCAGAAGACCATCGAGATCGCCCGGCTGTTCTCGGACGCCGGCTTCGCGGTGATCTCCGGCGGCGGCCCCGGCATCATGGAAGCGGCCAACAAGGGCGCGCACGCCGGCAAGTCCGCCAGCGTCGGCCTGAACATCGAGCTTCCGCACGAGCAGCAGGGCAATCCGTACCAGGACATCGCCATGCGCTTCCGCCACTTCTTCACGCGCAAGGTCACCTTCGTGAAGAATTCGGACGCCTTCATCGTCATGCCCGGCGGCTTCGGCACGCTGGACGAGCTGGCCGAGGTGCTCACGCTGGTGCAGACCGGCAAGTCGCGCTCGGTGCCGGTGGTGATGTACGGCAGCCGGTTCTGGAAGGGCCTGCTGGACTGGTTCCGCTTCACGCTGCTGCCGATGGGCCTGATCGCCGAGCACGACCTCGACCTGATGAAGATCGTGGACGAGCCCCAGGAAGTGCTGGAGGCGGTCTATGACTATTACGAGAAGCGCGGCGGCGATCACCCCATCCCGCCGAAGGAAGAAATGTTCTATCTGTAAGGCATTGGCGGCGTCCCCGGCCAGCCAGGGGGCGCAGGCAGCACGTGCCGGGGTGCCCCGGGGGTCACGAGAGCGGCCCGTGGGCGGCAGGAATTGCTAGAATGGAAGCCTGTCAGTCTGCCAGGTCCGGCGCCGCCGGGCCGCAGACTCAATCCGCGTGGCGGGGCCTGCCGGCCCGCACGCACAGGAGCCCCAGATGACCTCCCCCTCGCACCCGGCTGCCGTGCTCGCCGCGACCGTGCTGGCACTCGTGCCGGCCCTGGCCGCCGCACAGGGCAACGCGGAAAGCAGTGCGCTGACACAACAAGAACTGAACCAGATCAACAATCAGCCGATCGCGCCCGCGTCGAAAAGCCAGCTCAACCAGCCGCGCGAGCCGAGTTTCGTGCTGCGTGAGCGCGATGGGACCCAGGTGACCGAGTACCGGAACAAGGGGCAGGCCACCGATATCCAGGTACGCTCCGGCGTGGGCACGAAGTACGAGATGAGCAAGCCGGAAGACAGCTCGCCCAAGATTCGTGACCATGACGTGAACCGCGTGCCGTCGGTCAACCTGAAGTTCTGAGCGTCTCAGCGATCCTTTTCACCCACGACCCGGCCGGACGGCAACGCCCGACCGGATCGCGCCGGCCCTCCGGCAGTCATGCCGCGGCGGCGGACGGTTTTTGTCCAGACCGGCCTGCCGCGCCCGATTCGCACCAATAAAACAGTATGGCCGTATTCACCACGGTCTCGCAGGACGAGATCGCCCGCTGGCTGCTTGACTACGACCTTGGCGAAGTCCGCGCGTTGCGCGGCATTGCTTCCGGGATCGAGAACAGCAATTTCTTTCTGACCATGGAGCAGGATGGCGTCACGCGCGAGTACGTGCTGACCATCTTCGAGCGGCTGACCTTCGCGCAGCTGCCGTACTACCTGCACCTGATGGACCATCTGGCCCGACACGGCATCAGCGTGCCGGCGCCCGTGGCCGCGCGCGACGGGGAAATCCTGCGCGCGCTCAAGGGCAAGCCGGCGACCATCGTCACGCGGCTCTCCGGGGCGTCGCAACTGTCCCCGCAGGCCAGCCACTGCGCCGAGGTGGGCACCATGCTGGCCCGCATGCACCTGGCCGGGCAGGACTATCCGCGCCAGCAGCCCAACCTGCGCAGCCTGGCCTGGTGGCGCCAGACCGAGCCCGAGATCCTGCCGTTCCTCGACCCGGCCCAGCGCCAGTTGCTGGCCGGCGAGATCGCCCACCAGACCGCGTTCTTCGGCAGCGCCGACTACGCCGCGCTGGCCGGCGGCCCGTGCCACTGCGACCTGTTCCGCGACAACGTCCTGTTCGACACCGACGCCAGCGGCGCGCCGCAACTCGGCGGTTTCTTCGATTTCTACTTCGCCGGCAACGACAAGTGGCTGTTCGACCTGGCCGTGACCGTGAACGACTGGTGTATCGACCTGCCGACCGGCGCGCTGGACGTTGACCGGGCGCAGGCCATGCTGCGGGCTTATCATGCGGTGAGGCCGCTCACGGCCACCGAGGCCGCGCATTGGCAGGACATGCTCCGTGCGGGCGCGCTGCGCTTCTGGGTATCGCGTCTGTGGGACTTTTTCCTGCCGCGCGAGGCCGACATGCTCCAGCCGCACGATCCGACCCACTTCGAACGCATCCTGCGCCGCCGTCTCGACGACGCCGCACCGCTCCCCTGGATCTGATTCGCCATGCAACTACTGGAAGTTCCCGCCAAGGAAGGCTACGTCTGGTTCCGCCAGGGTATCTGGCTGTTCCGCAAGAACCCGCTCGCGTTCCTGATGCTGCTGTTCATCTACCTGATTGCCGCGCAGCTCGCGATCTTCGTGCCGCTGTTCGGCATCATCGCGCTGCTGGTGGTCACGCCGGGCATCAACGTGGGGGTGATGACGGCCTGCCGCGATGTCATCCAGAGCAAGCGCGTGCTACCGACCGTGCTACTGGCGGGGTTCCGCAGCAATGGCAAGCAGGCCATGCGGCATCTGTTCGTGCTGGGCGGCATCTATGCGGCGCTGGTGTTCCTGCTGAGCCTGATCGCCACGTCGCTGGTTGATATCGGCGCGCTGGCGCAGGTGGTGCTGAAGGGCGAGGAGCCCACGCCGGACGCGATGCGCCAGCTCTACCTGGCCATGCTGGCCGGGGCGGCGCTCTACACGCCGATCGCGATGCTGTTCTGGTTCGCGCCGATGCTGACTGCCTGGCACGGCGTGCCGCCGGTGAAGGCGCTGTTCTTCAGCTGGACGGCCTGCTGGCGCAACCGGGGCGCGTTCTTCGCCTACGCCGGCCTGTTCGCCGTCCTGATCGTGGCGCTGCCGCTGTTCCTGGAGGTGATCTTCGCCGCGATCGGCGCGGAGACGGTGCTGTCGTTCCTGGTCACGCCGTACTCGCTGCTGATGCTGGCGATCCTGTACTGCTCTTTCTACGCCACCTATCGCGGCTGCTTCAACATCGTGCCGGCCGAGGCCACCGACACCCAGAACGTCAATCCATGACGTATTAGGCACTTGGCCGGGGCTACCCCGGCCAGGGCCCGGCTTTAGTCGATGGTGTCGAGCTTGGCCACCGCCAGCGCCAGCCACTTGGCGCCGTGGCGCTTGAAGTTGATATTGGCGCGCGCATCGGCGCCCTCGCCTTCCAGCGCCGTGATCTTGCCTTCCCCGAACTTGTTGTGGAACACGTTCTGGCCGACCCGGAAGCCGGTGTCGGCCGCGCGCTTTTCCTCGGCGTAGTTCTTGCCGGTGTCCATGCCGCCCGTGGGCCGGGTGCCGCTGTAGGGCACGTCCTCGGGCTTCTTGAACCAGTCGCGGCCCCAGCCGCTTTCCCGCTCCCCGCCGCCCTGGCGGTTGCGGCCATAGCCGCCACCACCGCCGCCGCCGCCGCCGTACGCACCGTAGGCCTGTGCCGGCGGCGTGATCCACTTCAGCGACGCCTCGGGCAACTCCTCGAAGAAGCGCGAGCGGATGTGATATCGCATCTGGCCGTGCAGCACGCGGCTCTGGGCGAAGGACATATAGAGCCGCTCGCGCGCCCGGGTGATCGCCACGTACATCAGGCGGCGCTCCTCCTCGAGCCCATCGGCCTCCATCGCGCTGTTCTCGTGCGGGAACAGGCCCTCTTCCAGCCCGGTAATGAACACCACGTTGAATTCGAGGCCCTTGGCCGCGTGCACGGTCATCATCTGCACCGCGTCCTGGCCCGCCTGGGCCTGGTTGTCGCCGGCCTCCAGCGAGGCATGGGTCAGGAAGGCCACGAGCGGCGTCATCACCACCGGCAACTGCTCGGGATCGAGCACCTGGAGCACCTGGTCGCCATCGGCCAGCACGGGCGCGGCGTCGCCGATCCGGTTGGCGGGCAGCACGCTGGCCAGCGCGTCGAGCCCATAGCCCTCTTCCACCACGAAAGCCTGCGCGGCGGTGACCAGTTCCTGCAAGTTCTCGATGCGGTCCTGCCCTTCCTTCTCGTTCTGGAAGTGCTGGATCAGACCGCTGGTGTTGATCACATACTCCACCGTCTCCGGCAGCGTCATGCGCCGCGTCTCGGCCCGCATCTGCTCGATCAGGCGGATAAACGCGCCCATCGTGCTGCCCGCCTTGCCCGGCACGTAGGCCACGGCCTCGGAGAGCGAGACGTTGTACTGGCGCGCGGCGTCCTGGAGCAGCTCCAGCGAACGCGCCCCGATGCCGCGCGTCGGGAAGTTGACCACCCGCCCGAACGCCGCGTCGTTGCGCGGGTTTTCGATCAACTGCAGATAAGCGAGTGCATGCTTCACTTCGGCCCGTTCGAAGAAGCGCAGGCCGCCATACACCCGATAGGCGATGCCGGACGAGAACAGCGCGTGCTCGATCACCCGCGACTGCGCATTGCTGCGATACAGGATGGCGATCTCGGAGCGCGACATGCCCTGGGCGATCTGGTCGCGGATCTCCTCGACGATCCACGAGGCCTCCTGCCCGTCCGAGCCGGCCTGGAACACCCGCACCAGCTCGCCGTGGCCCGCGTCCGTGCGCAGGTTCTTGCCCAGCCGCCGCGCGTTGTGGGCGATCAGGTGGTTGGCCGAATCGAGGATGTGGCCATGCGAGCGGTAGTTCTGCTCCAGCTTGATCAGGTGGCGCACGCGGAATTCGCTCTCGAAGTCGCGCATATTGCCGACGTTGGCACCCCGGAACGCGTAGATGCTCTGGTCGTCATCGCCCACGGCGAACACGGCTGCCGCGCTACCCGTGCCGTAGCCGGCCAGCAGCTTGAGCCACTGGTACTGGAGCACGTTGGTGTCCTGGAACTCGTCCACCAGCACGTGGCGGAAGCGGTGCTGGTAGTGCTGGCGGATGGCGTCGTTGTAGCGCAGCAGTTCGTAGCAGCGCAGTAGCAACTCGGCAAAATCGACCACGCCTTCGCGCTGGCACTGCTCGTCGTAGGCGGCGTACAGGTCGACGAAACGACGGTTGAAATCGTCGTTCGCCTCCACGTCGCGGGGGCGCAGCCCCTGCTCCTTGGCGTTATTGATGAAGTACTGGACGTTCTTGGCCGGATACTTCTCGTCATCGACATTCAGCGATTTCAGCAGCCGCTTGAGCGCGGAAAGCTGGTCCTGGGTGTCCAGGATCGAGAAGGTCTGCGGCAGCCCGGCGTCCTTGAAGTGCGCGCGCAGCATCCGGTTGCAGAGCCCGTGGAAGGTGCCGATCCACATGCCGCGCGTGTTGATGGGCAGCATGGACGACAGGCGGGTCTGCATCTCCTTGGCCGCCTTATTGGTAAATGTCACGGCCAGCACGCCGGCCGGCGACACCCGGCCGTTCTGGATCAGCCAGGCGATGCGGGTGGTCAGCACGCGGGTCTTGCCGCTGCCCGCCCCCGCCAGGATCAGGGCCGGTTCATCGGGCAACGTGACGGCGGCGAGTTGTTCGGCGTTGAGATTGGCAAGCAGGCTGGACATCGGGGAAGGGGCCTTTTGGCCGCGTGGGGCCGGGGAATGGCGGCAATTATACCGGGGGGACCGGGGCCGCCAGCGGCACCCGGCAGCCGTCGGCGTCGGCAAATGCGCACCGGCACCCCCGCCTCCCCTATAATTTGACGTTTTCCCGGCCCGACGCCGTGGCGCGCCGACTGTTTTCGATGGATTTCGATCAGTCCGCCCACCGCCCAGCCCCGACCCGCATACCTCGACATCCCCAGCATGACCGCCCAAGACCAGTCCCTTGCCAAGAGCTTCGAACCCGCCGCCATCGAGGAGAAGTGGGGCCCCGAATGGGAGCGCCGCGGCATCGCCCAGCCCACGATGGACGCCAATCGTCCCGATTTCGCCATCCAGCTGCCGCCGCCCAATGTGACCGGCACGCTGCACATGGGCCACGCGTTCAACCAGACCATCATGGACGGCCTGACTCGCCACGCGCGCATGCGCGGCGCCAATACGCTGTGGGTGCCGGGTACCGATCACGCGGGTATCGCCACGCAGATCGTGGTGGAGCGCCAGTTGGAAGCCCAGGGCGTGTCGCGCCATGACCTCGGCCGCGAGAAGTTCGTCGAGAAGGTCTGGGAGTGGAAGGAGGAGTCGGGCTCCACCATCACGCGCCAGGTGCGCCGCATGGGGGCGTCGATCGACTGGACGCGCGAGTACTTCACGATGTCGCCCGAGATGTCGCAGGCCGTGACCGAGGTATTCGTCCGCCTGTTCGAACAGGGCCTGATCTATCGCGGCAAGCGCCTGGTCAACTGGGACCCGGTGCTGGGCACGGCCGTGTCCGACCTCGAAGTGGACAGCGTGGAGGAGCAAGGCTCGCTCTGGCACATCCACTACCCGCTGGCCGAGCCGGACGCCGTGCACGGCCTGACGCACCTGACCGTGGCCACCACGCGCCCGGAAACCATGCTCGGCGACACCGCCGTGATGGTCCACCCCGAGGACGAGCGCTACGCGCACCTGATCGGCAAGTTCGTGCACCTGCCGCTGACCGATCGCCAGATCCCCGTCATTGCCGATGAATACGTCGACCGCGCCTTCGGCACGGGCGTGGTCAAGGTCACGCCGGGCCATGACTTCAACGACTACGCGGTGGGCCAGCGCCACAACCTGCCGCAGCTCTCGATCCTGACGCTGGACGCCAAGATCGTCGCCGACGCGCCGGCCGCCTACGCCGGCATGGACCGCTTCGAGGCCCGCGAGAAGATGGTGGCCGACCTGAAGGAACAGGGCCTGCTGGGCGAGGTCAAGAAGCACAAGCTGATGGTGCCGCGCAGCGAGCGCACCAGCAGCGTGATCGAGCCGATGCTGACCGACCAGTGGTTCGTCGCCATGAGCAAGCCGGCCCCCGAGGGCACGTTCTATCCGGGTCGCTCGATCGCCGAAGTGGCGCTGGACGCCGTGCAGAACGGCGAGATCAAGCTGGTGCCCGAGAACTGGAACAGCACCTACAACCAGTGGCTGGCCAACATCCAGGACTGGTGTATCAGCCGCCAACTCTGGTGGGGCCACCAGATCCCGGCCTGGTACGACGACGCCGGCAACTGCTTCGTCGCCCGCACCGAGGAAGACGCCCGCGCCAAGGCGCAGGCGGCCGGCAGCACCGGCCCGCTGCGCCGCGAGGAAGACGTGCTCGACACGTGGTTCTCGTCCGCGCTCGTGCCGTTCTCGTCACTCGGCTGGCCCGAGCAGACGCCGGAACTGGAGCACTTCCTGCCGTCGTCGGTGCTGGTCACCGGCTACGACATCATCTTCTTCTGGGTGGCGCGCATGGTCATGATGACCAAGCACTTCACCGGCCAGGTGCCGTTCCACACCGTGTACGTGCACGGCCTGGTGCGTGACTCCGAAGGCAAGAAGATGAGCAAGTCCGAGGGCAACACCCTCGACCCGGTGGACCTGATCGACGGCATCGAGCTGGCCCCGCTGCTCAAGAAGCGCACCACGGGCCTGCGCCGCCCGAAGGACGCGCCGCGCATCGAATCGAAGACGAAGAAGGAGTTCCCGGACGGCATTCCCGCGTTCGGCGCGGACGCCCTGCGCTTCACCTTCGCCTCGCTGGCCACGCTGGGCCGGAATATCAACTTCGACACGGGCCGTTGCGAGGGCTATCGCAACTTCTGCAACAAGCTCTGGAACGCCACCCGCTTCGTGCTGATGAACACCGAGGGCCATGATTGCGGCATGGGCCCGTGCAGCAACGACTGCGGCCCGGACGGCTACCTGCACTTCTCGCAGGCAGACCGCTGGATCGTCTCGCTGCTCCAGCGAGTGGAAGGTGAAGTCGAAAAGGGCTTCGACGAATACCGTTTCGACAATATCGCCAGCGCAATCTACAAGTTCGTCTGGGACGAGTATTGCGACTGGTACCTGGAACTCGCCAAGGTGCAGATCCAGACCGGCACCGAGGCCCAGCAACGCGCCACGCGCCGCACGCTGCTGCGCGTGCTGGAGACGGTACTGCGCCTGGCGCACCCGATCATCCCGTTCATTACCGAGGAACTCTGGCAGAAGGTGGCCCCGCTGGCCGGCCGCGCCAAGGGTGACGGCAGCGAGACCATCGCGCTGCAGGCCTACCCGCTGCCGGCCGCCGCCAAGATCGACGAAGCCGCCGAAGCCTGGGTGGCCCAGCTCAAGGCCGTGGTGGACGCCTGCCGCAACCTGCGGGGCGAGATGAACATCTCGCCGGCCCAGCGCATTCCGCTCTACACCCACGGCGACAGCACCTTCCTGAACGCCGCGGCGGCGCAAATCCAGGCGCTGGCGAAACTTTCCGAGGTGAAGGTGTTCGAAGACGAGGTCGCCCTCCAGAAGGAAGGCGCCGGGGCGCCGGTGGCCATCGTCGGCGGCAATCACCTGCTGCTGAAGATCGAGATCGACGTCGCAGCCGAGCGCGTGCGCCTGGGCAAGGAGATCGACCGGATCAGCAACGAAATCGGCAAATGCCGGGGCAAGCTGACCAACGAAGCCTTCGTGGCCAAGGCGCCGCCCGCGGTTGTGGCGCAGGAAACACAGCGTTTGTCGGATTTCGAACAGACGCTGGCCAAGCTCCAGGATCAACTACAGCGTCTGCCCGCCTGACGGGTTCGCCACTTCTGCGCCACCGGCACGGAAGTTGCAACTCGACTGGTATCCGGCCTCGTTCATGTGTAACGACATGTGACTGTTACGTCAGCGTCGGACGAAGCCGGACAGACGGCGCCCTCCCTGTACGGCACGGTGTTACACCGGATTGAAAAGGAAAGCTGAAATGGAAAACCGCGTCACCAAGGCCGTCTTTCCGGTCGCTGGGCTAGGTACCCGATTCCTCCCCGCGACCAAGGCGAGTCCCAAGGAAATGCTGCCAGTGGTGGACAAACCGCTGATCCAGTACGCCGTGGAAGAAGCCATGGCCGCCGGCATCACGGAAATGATCTTTGTCACGGGCCGCTCCAAGCGCGCCATCGAGGACCATTTCGACAAGGCGTACGAACTGGAAATGGAGCTGGAGGCCAAGAACAAGCAGGCCCTGCTCGATGTGGTGCGTTCGATCAAGCCTGCGCACGTGGAGTGCTACTACGTGCGCCAGCCCGAGGCCCTGGGCCTGGGCCACGCCGTGCTGTGCGCGGCCAAGCTGGTCGGCGACACGCCGTTCGCGGTCATGCTGGCGGACGACTTGCTCGACGGCGACGTGCCGATCATGAAGCAGATGGTCGACGTCTATAACCACTACAACTGCTCGGTCCTGGGCGTGGAAGAGATCGCGCCGGAACAAAGCCGCTCCTACGGCGTGGTGGAAGGCCGCGAATGGGACGAGCGCGTGATCAAGATGTCCGGCATCGTCGAGAAGCCGGCCCCCGAGGACGCCCCGTCGAACCTTGGCGTGGTGGGCCGCTACATCCTCACGCCGCGCATCTTCGACCACATCCGTGAACTGAAGCCGGGTGCCGGCGGCGAGTACCAACTGACCGATGCCATCCAGTCGATGCTCGACCAGGAGCAAGTGCTGGCCTACCGCTACAACGGCGTGCGCTACGACTGCGGCAGCAAGCTCGGCTACCTGAAGGCCACTGTCGAGTTCGCCCTGAAGCACCCGGAAGTGCGTGACGAGTTCAGCGCCTATCTGGCCCAGCGCGGATAAGCGTTCCGCCCCGGCATGAAAAAGCCGCCTCGATCGAGGCGGCTTTTTTTATGGCCGGGGGCCAGGCGGTCTTAGCGGCGCTTCATGTAGAACACGAACACCTTGTCCACCTCGGCGTGCGACAGCAGCTCGTTGCCGGTCTGCTTGGCGAAGGCCTGGAAGTCGCGCGTGGCGCCCGGGTCGGTGGCCAGCACCTTGAGGACGTCGCCGCTGGCCATGTCCGCCAGCGCCTTCTTGGTCCGCAGGATCGGCAGCGGGCAGTTCAGGCCGCGCGCGTCCACTTCTTTCTGGAAGTCCATTCCTCTCATCCCACTTATTTTTGGTCGATGCCGTATTGTAACGAAGCGGCGACAAGGCTGAAGTCCGTCGGCCGGCGCGGGTCGGGGATGTCCTCGCCCGAGGCGCGGTCGAAGAAGCGCACGGGCAGCCCGCGCCGCTCCAGGAAATCGGCCACGGCAAACCCGGTGCCGGCGTTCCAGATCCGCATCTTCTCGGGCGCCACGAGCTTGTATTCGGCCAGTTCCTCGGACAGTTCGATGCGCCCCGTCGCCTTCACGTGATAGGCGATGATCAGCTCGTTCTTGCGCATGAACTCGTAGACGCCGATCAGCGACGCGGATTCCGTGTCGAGATTGGTCTCCTCCTTGAGTTCGCGCGCCACGCCCAGCTCGGGCGTCTCGTCGCGCTCCATGAAGCCGGTGACCAGCGCGAACATCCCCTCCGGCCATACCGCGTTGCGCGCCAGCAGCAGCTTGTCCTCGTACTCGACCACCGCCGCCAGCACCGGCAGCGGGTTGTTCCAGTGCACGAAGCCGCAGCCGTCCTGCACGCAGGCATGACGATAGCGGCCGGACATCGGCAAGTGCTCCAGCGGCGCCCCGCATTGGGGGCAGAAACGGTACGGTTGCATCGGAGGGGGCTCCAGGGGTTCAGAGGGCGCAGGCCGCGCGGATATCGGCGGCGAACGCTTCCACGGTCTCGGGCTGCAGGTCCCACGAACACATCAGCCGGCAACCGCCCGCGCCGATGAAGGTGTAGAACAGCCAGCCCTTGGCGCGCAAGGCCTCGATGGCCGGCAGCGGCAGTTCGGCGAAGACCGCGTTCGATTCGGTCGGGAACATGATGCGCACGCCGGGAATGTCGACGATGCGCTGGTGCAACAGTTGCGCCAGCGCGTTGGCATGCCGGGCGTTGGACAGCCAGACATCGTTCTCGAGCATGCCCAGCCACGGCGCGGAAATGAAGCGCATCTTCGAGGCCAACTGCCCGGCCTGCTTCACCCGGTAGGCGAAGTCCTCGGCCAGGCGGCGGTCGAAGAACACCACGGCCTCGCCCACCGGCAGGCCGTTCTTGGTGCCGCCGAAGCACAGCACATCCACGCCAGCCCGCCAGGTGATCTCGGACGGATGCACGCCCAGCGCCGCCACCGCATTGGCGAAGCGCGCGCCGTCCATGTGCACGCGCAGTTGCCGCCGCTTGGCGATGGCCGCAATGGCGCGCACCTCCTCCACCGTGTAGACCGTGCCGACTTCCGTCGACTGCGTGAGCGAGACCACGCGCGGCTTCGGATAGTGGATGTCGGTGCGCCGCGTGACCAGCGCCTCCACCGCATCGGCGGTCAGCTTGCCGTTGACGCCGGGCGCCGTGAGCAGCTTGGAGCCGTTCGAGAAGAACTCCGGCCCGCCGCACTCGTCCGTCTCGATGTGCGCCAGTTCATGGCAGATCACCGAGTGGTACGACTGGCACAGCGACGACAGCGCCAGCGAGTTGGCCGCCGTCCCGTTGAAGACGAAGAAGACCTCGCAGTCGGTCTGGAACAGGTTGCGGATGCGGTCGCAGACCTGCTGGGTCCAGGAATCGTCGCCATAGGCCTTCTCGTGGCCGCTGGCGTTGGCCTCGAGGAAGTATTTCAGCGATTCCGGGCAGAAGCCGGCGTAATTGTCGGAGGCGAAGTGCTGCATGGGCGGGTCTTTACTTCTTGTCGATCCAGAGCGCGCCGCCAGTGGCCCAGTTCTCGCGCTTGATATCGGTGATGATGATGTCCACTGCCGACACCGAGCAGCCCAGCGTCTCGCAGGTGACGCGCGTCACTTCCTCGACAAACTTGCGCTTTTGCTCGACCGTGCGGCCTTCGAACATCTCGACGTGAAACGTGGGCATGCTGCTGACTCCGTTTTTAGGGATTTTGCGAGACTCAGTCTCGGTAAGAGGGATCGATTCTATCGAGTTTGCGCAGCAGCGAGGGCCATTCCATCTCGCCCTCGACGGCGCCGTTGTCGTACAGCTGCATCGAGGTGCGCTCGGCCACCCCGGCCGGCGGCTGCACTGTGGCGCGGCCCGCCTGCGCGCCGAGCTGGATCTCGCAGGCCTTGATCAGGGTGGCCATCAGCACGTAGGCCTCGGCCACGGTGCGGCCCACCGTCAGCGTACCGTGGTTGCGCAGCAGCATGGCCGGGTGCTGGCCCAGCGACACCGTGAGCCGGGCCCCTTCGGCCGGGGTGAACGCCAGGCCCTCGTAGTCGTGATAGCCGATGCGGCCGTGGAAGCGCATGGCGTGCTGCGACAGCGGCAGCAGTCCGTCCGCCTGCGCCGAGACCGCGATGCCGGCGGTGTTGTGCAGGTGCATGACGCAGTGCGCATCGGCCCGCGCGGCGTGCACGGCGGCGTGGAGGGCGAAGCCGGTCACGTTGACCGGGTGCACGGTCTCGCCGACCACCTCGCCCCGGCCATTGATCTTGACGAGGTCCGACGCGCGAATCTCGTCGAACGCGAAGCCGAACGGGTTGATCAGGAAGTGGTCCGGCTCACCGGGCACGGTGGCCGAGATATGGGTGTAGATCAGGTCGTCCCAGCGCTCCAGCGCGGCCAGCCGGTAGGCGGCGGCGAGGTCGGTGCGCACGCGCGCCTCCTCGGCGCCGACGGGAACGGCCGGGCCCGCGGCACGCGCGGGCTGCAAGGCAAAAGACATGGGGACATTCGCTCCGCGGCCGCCCTGCTGCGAGGCGTGCTCCAGACACGTGCGGGTTCAGTCCCGGTCGAGTAGGCGGCGCAGGCGTAACTGTAGCGCAGTCAGCGCGGGGCGGCAGCGTCCCGCAACGGCATGGCGCGGACCATCCAGCCGAGGATGCCCGCCCCCACCAGCAGCGCGGCGGCGGCGGTGGCCAGGGATGCCGCAAAGCCGCCCGTGCGCGCCACCAGCGTGGTGGCCAGCGGCGGGCCGGCGATCTGCCCGAGCGCGTAGGCGGCCGTCATCAGCCCGATCAGCTTCGGGGCGGCGCTGCCCCACAGCCGGCGCGCCTCGCGCATCAGGAACGACACCAGCGCCGTGAACGGCAGGCCGACGAGCAGGCTGCTCAGCGCGAAGCCCGGCACGGTCGGCCAGAATGCCGCCACGGCCACGCCGACCGCCTGCACCGCGTACAGGATCATCGCCAGCCGGCGGTTGTCGTGATGCATGCCCACGCGCGTGGCCAGGAAGGCGCCAATGGCCACGCCAGCGCCCAGGATCGGCCAGAACAGGTCCGCCCAGACCGTGCCGGGCATGGCCTGGCGGGCGATCACGGGCAGGAAGGTCGCGGTGATGATGTAGCCGAAGCCGGCGAGGCCGTAGGCCACGGTCAGGGCCCAGGTTTCGAGGTCCAGCCGGGGTGTCGGGGCGACTGCCTCCGCATGCCCTGCACTCCCCGGCTGTCCGGCCCGCGCCTGCAGGGCCGGCGGCGGCGCGCCGAACACGCGCCAGACCGGCGCCAGCATCAACGCGCCGAGCACCGTGAAGGCGATCCAGCCCCAGTTCGCCAGCCAGTGCGCGCCGACCATGCCGAACGCCGACAGCCCGGTCACGACGATCCCCACGCCGGGACCGCAGAACATCAGCCCGCCCAGCGTGGGATGGCCCAGTTCGGCCAGTCGCTGCATGCACCACGCGGTGGCGTAGACCATCACCAGCGCGCTGGCGATGCCCGCAATCGTGCGCCATGCCAGCCACGCGGGCATGCCGCCCGGCAGCGCCATGGCCAGCGTGAGCACCACGGTGAGCACCAGCGACACGCGCACCATCCGCACGGGATCGGGGCGGATGAACAGGCACAGCAGCGCCCCCAGCAGGTAGCCGATGTAGTTCAGCGTGGCCAGCGCCCCGCCCTCGGCCAGCGTGACGGTGCCGTCATGCAACATCATCGGCAGCAGCGGCGTGAAGGCGAACCGACCGATGCCCATCGCCAGCGCCAGCGACACGAAGCCAGCCATGGCCACCGCCCAGGGTCCGGCAGTTTGCGGGGCCGCGCGGGCGGCGGAGACATCGGTATTCACGAGAGACATGATCGGGGGGCGGGTTCGGCTGGCGGCCAGCGGGATTCCTGACTATCCTAGTCGCATTCATCCATCACATAAAATGAATTATTGAGATAGCATCAATCTCAATTCAAGAAGGAAGCCGATCATGGATCTCGCCGCACTCGAAATCTTCCGCACCGTGGTGGAGGCCGGAGGCATCACACGCGCCGCCACGCGGCTGCACCGCGTGCAGTCGAACGTGACCACGCGCATCCGGCAACTGGAGCAGTCGCTCGGCGTGGAGCTGTTCCTGCGCGACGGCAAGCGCATGGTGCTCACCCCGGCCGGGCAGACGCTGTTCGACTACGCGCGGCGCATCCTGCAACTGTCCGACGAGGCTCGCCACGCGGTGCAGCCGGCGCGGCCGCACGGGCGGCTGCGGGTGGCGTCGATGGAAAGCACGGCGGCCAGCCGGCTGCCGACGGTACTGGCGCGCTATCACCAGGCGTGGCCGGACGTCGAACTGGAACTCGTGACGCTGCCAACCCGACAGGCGCTGGACGCCCTGCGCCGCTTCGAGGTCGATTGCGCCTTCGTCGCCGAGCCGCTCGGCGATGCCGAACTGGTCACCCGGCCCGCCTTTACCGAGGAGCTGGTGATCATCGCCAGCGCGCAGCATGCGCCGATCCACTCCGCCGCCGACCTGGAGCGCCACACGCTGCTCGCGTTCGAGGCCGGCTGCAACTACCGCACGCGCTTCGAGCAGTGGTGCAATCGCGACGGCCACGCGGCGGGGCGGGTGATCCAACTGGGCTCCTACCATGCCATCGTCGCCTGCGCGGCGGCCGGTATCGGCGTGGCGATCATGCCGCGCTCGGTGCTGACGCTATACCGCGACCTGCCGCAGATCAGCGTCCATCCGCTCGGCGACGAAGGCGCCGTGACCACCGTGCTGGCGTGGCATCCGGCGATGGGCAGCGCGGCGCTGGCAGCGCTGGCCGACATGCTGCCGGGTGTATCGGACATCACGCAAAAGGCTGCCTGACCCCTTCCGCTTCGGATTCCTTGCCCGCGCTGCGGCGTGCAAGATGTGGCCGGTCGCCTACACTGAAAGTGGCGCTGCCACGGCATACTCGCGGGCCGCGCCCCGCCATGACATTCGTCTTCGCGTCGCTACGATCTTTGGTTTGCCGGATGGCGATGGGGCTGGCCATGCTCCTCGCCCTGCCCGCGATGGTCTACGCCCAAGGCGCCTCGGCCCCAGCCGCCAAGGCTGGCGTGGCCCCCGTCTATGTCATCCCGATCAAGGGCGCGATCGGGCCGGCCAGCGCCAGCTTCGCCACGCGTGGCATGGCGCAGGCGCAGAAGCAGAACGCGCAGTTGATCGTGCTGGAGATGGACACGCCCGGCGGGCTCGACGTGGCCATGCGCGACATCATCCAGGCCATCCTCGCCTCCCCCGTACCCGTGGCGACCTTCGTCTACCCGGGCGGCGCGCGGGCCGCGAGCGCCGGCACCTACATCCTCTATGCCAGCCACATCGCCGCCATGGCGCCCGGGACCAATGTGGGCGCGGCGAGTCCGGTTGCCATCGGTGTCGGCGGCCCGAAGCCGGGTGCCTCGCCCGGATCTTCCCCCGCCAGTGCACCAGCCAGCGCGCCCGGCACCGAAGACACCATGGCACGCAAGCAGATGCACGATGCCTCCGCCTACCTGCGCGGGCTGGCCCAGCTGCGCCAGCGCAACGCCGACTGGGCCGAGCGCGCGGTGCGCGAGGCCGTGAGCCTCTCCGCCGACGAGGCAGTGGCCCAGCACGTGGCCGACCTCGTCGCGCCGGACCTGCCAGCACTGCTGCGGCAGGTCGATGGCAAGCGCCTGCAGGCGGCCGGCGTATCGCGCGTGCTGCACACCACCGATGCGCCCATCGTCACGGTCACGCCGGACTGGCGAGCGCGGCTGCTCGCCGTCATCACCGAACCCAGCGTGGCGCTGATCCTGATGATGATCGGCATCTACGCGCTGATGTTCGAGTTCTCCACGCCGGGCATGGTCGTGCCGGGCATCGTCGGCGCCATCTGCCTGCTGATCGGCCTGTTTGCGCTGCAAATGCTGCCCGTCAACTATGCGGGGCTGGCGCTGATCGCGCTGGGCATCGGCTGCATGGTGGCCGAATTCTTCCTGCCAACGTTCGGCGCGCTCGGGGTGGGCGGCATCGTCGCCTTCGCGTTTGGCGCGGTCATGCTGATCGATACCGACGTGCCCGGCTTCGGCGTGCCGCTCACGGTGATCGCGGCGCTGGCCGGGGTGTCGGCGCTGTTCCTGGTCGGCATGTCCGCGATGCTGATGCGCTCGCGCAAGCGCCCCGTGGTCAGCGGCGCGGACACCCTGGTCGGCAGCCTGGCCACGGTCATCGACGATACGCCCGCCGACGGCTGGGCGATGGTGCACGGCGAACAGTGGCGAATTCATGGCGACGGCCCGCTCGCGCGCGGCCAGCGGGTACGCGTGACCGGGCGGCGCGGGCTGGTACTGGAAGTCGTGGCCGACATGGCCGCATCCCTGGAACACAACGGAGCGTGATATGGCATTCGGATTCAGTTTTGGTGGGCTGATCTTCCTGCTGGCATTGCTCGTGGTGGCCGCGATCCGCGTGCTGCGCGAATACGAACGCGGGGTTGTCTTCATGCTCGGGCGATTCTGGGGCGTCAAGGGGCCCGGGCTGGTGCTGCTCATCCCCGGCATACAGCAGATGGTCCGCGTGGACCTGCGCACGGTCGTCTTCGACGTGCCACCACAGGACGTGATCTCTCACGACAATGTGTCGGTCAAGGTCAACGCGGTGGTCTATTTCCGGGTCGTGGACCCCGAGCGGGCCATCATCCAGGTGGCCAACTTCCTCGAGGCCACCAGCCAGCTCTCCCAGACCACGCTGCGGTCCGTGCTCGGCAAACATGAACTGGACGAAATGCTAGCCGAGCGCGAGAAGCTCAACCTCGACATCCAGAAGGTGCTCGACGCCCAGACCGACGCGTGGGGCATCAAGGTGTCCAATGTCGAGATCAAGCATGTGGATTTGAACGAGACCATGATCCGGGCCATCGCCCGCCAGGCGGAGGCCGAGCGCGAGCGGCGGGCCAAGATCATCCACGCGGAAGGGGAATTGCAGGCTTCGGTGAAACTGCTGGAGGCGGCACAGATGCTGGCGCAGCAGCCTGAGGCCATGCAACTGCGGTATCTCCAGACGCTGACGCAGATTGCTGGGGATAAGAGTTCTACTATTGTGTTTCCGTTGCCGATGGATTTGGTTCGGGGGTTGATGAAGTAGGTTTTGGGTTTGGTTCTGTGGTGTTGGCTGTTGAGCGCAACAAAAACAAAAAGGGCGCCCCAAACCCCAGAGCGCCCTTCTCAACAGCTAGTAAATCCCTCAAACCTTACCAGCCACCCACTCCTTCACCCCTGCCAGCGCCGCCGGCAGATTCGCCGGCTCCGTCCCCCCAGCCTGCGCCATATCCGGCCGGCCGCCGCCCTTGCCGCCCACCTGCTGGGCCACAAAGTTCACCAGCTCCCCAGCCTTGACCTTGCCCGTCGCATCGGCGGTCACACCAGCAATCAGCGAAACCTTCCCATCCGACACTGCCCCCAGCACGATGGCCGCGCTCTTGAGCTTGTCCTTGAGCTTGTCCATGGTCTCGCGCAGCGTCTTCACGTCGGCGCCGTCGAGTTGGGCGGCCAGCACCTTCAGGCCGTTGATGTCGATGGCCTGCTCGGCGAGTTCGTCGCCTTGCGATGCCGCGAGCTTGCTCTTGAGCTTCTCGAGCTCCTTCTCGAGCGCCCGCACCTGCTCCTGCACCTGGCCGATACGCGGCACCAGTTCCGACGGCTGCGCGCGCAGCGCGGCGGCGGCTTCGTTCAGGCGGGCGTCGAGCGACTGCAGGTAATGCAGCGCGTTGTCGCCGGTAATCGCTTCCACGCGGCGAATCCCGGCTGCCACGCCCGCTTCCACCACGATCTTGAACAAGCCGATGTCGCCAGTGCGCGTCACGTGCGTGCCGCCGCAGAGTTCCTTCGAGGTGCCGATCGACAGCACGCGCACATCGTCCGCGTACTTCTCGCCGAACAGCGCCATCGCGCCGCTCTTCACGGCGTCGTCGAACGGCATGATCTCGGCATGCGTCGGCGCGTTGGCCAGGATCTCGGCGTTGACGATTTCCTCGACCTGACGGATCTCGGCGTCGCTCAGCGGCGCGTTGTGCGAGAAGTCGAAACGCGTCTTGTCGGCATCGACCAGCGAGCCCTTCTGCTGCACGTGGGTGCCCAACACCTCGCGCAGCGCCTTGTGCATCAGGTGGGTCGCCGAGTGGTTACGTACCGTGCGTGCACGGCGGATGGCATCGACCTGCGCCGCCACGGTGTCACCCACCTTCAGCGGGCCGTTGGTCAGCGTGCCCTGATGGCCGAACACATCGGCCTGCACCTTGGTCGTGTCGGCCACGTTGAACACGGCCGCACCCGCCACCAGCGTGCCCTGGTCGCCCGCCTGGCCGCCGGACTCCGCGTAGAACGGGGTGTTGTCCAGCACCACCACGCCGGTTTGGCCCGGCTGCATGGTGTCGACGGACGCGCCGTCGACGTACAGCGCCGTCACGCGGGCGCGTTCGAAGCCCAGTTCGTCATAGCCGTGGAACACGGTCTTGTCGCCCGTGTACTCCAGGCCGGCGGCCATCTTGAACTTGCCGGCCGCACGGGCTTGCTCGCGCTGGCGGTTCATGGCGGCGTCGAACGCGGGTTCGTCCACCGCAATCTCCTGCTCGCGCGCCACGTCCTGCGTCAGGTCGAGCGGGAAGCCGAAGGTATCGTGCAGCTTGAACGCCAGTTCGCCGTCAAGCACCTTGCCGCCCTTGGCCTTGAGGTCGGCCACGGCGGTGTCGAGAATGGTCATGCCGTTCTCGATGGTCTCGAAGAAGCGCTCTTCCTCGGCCCTCAGCACTTCCACCACGCGCGACTGCGCCTCGGCCAGCTCCGGATAGGCCTCGCCCATCTGCGCCACCAGGTCCGGCACCAGCTTGTGGAAGAACGGCGTCTTCTGGCTCAGCTTGTAGCCGTGGCGGATCGCGCGGCGCACGATGCGGCGCAGCACGTAGCCGCGGCCTTCGTTGCCCGGAATCACGCCGTCGACGATCAGGAACGAGCACGCGCGGATATGGTCGGCAATCACCTTCAGCGAGTTCTGGTTCAGGTCGTCCAGATGGGTCTCGCGCGCGGCGGCCTTGATCAGCGCCTGGAACAGGTCGATCTCGTAGTTGCTGTGCACGTGCTGGAGCACGGCGGCAATCCGCTCGAGGCCCATGCCGGTGTCCACGCACGGCTTGGGCAGCGGCGTCATGTTGCCCTGCTCGTCGCGGTTGAACTGCATGAACACGAGGTTCCAGATCTCGATGTAGCGGTCGCCGTCTTCCTCGGGCGATCCCGGGGGGCCGCCCCAGACATCGGCGCCGTGGTCATAGAAGATTTCCGAGCACGGGCCGCACGGGCCGGTGTCGGCCATCTGCCAGAAGTTGTCCGAGGCGTAGCGCGCGCCCTTGTTGTCGCCGATGCGCACGATGCGCTCGGCCGGCACGCCGACTTCCTTGGCCCAGATGTCGTAGGCCTCGTCGTCCTCGGCGTAGACCGTGACCCAGAGCTTCTCGGCCGGCAGCTGGTAGGTCTTGGTCAGCAGTTCCCAGGCGTACTGGATGGCTTCGCGCTTGAAGTAGTCGCCGAACGAGAAATTGCCCAGCATCTCGAAGAACGTGTGGTGACGTGCCGTATAGCCCACATTTTCGAGGTCGTTGTGCTTGCCGCCGGCGCGCACGGAGCGCTGGGACGACGTAGCGCGCGAGTAGGGACGCTTGTCGGTGCCCAGGAACACGTCCTTGAACTGCACCATGCCCGAATTGGTGAACAGCAGCGTCGGGTCGTTCGCCGGCACGAGGCTGGACGAGCGGACCACGGAATGGCCCTTCGACTCGAAATACTGCAGGAACTTGCTGCGAATGTCGGAGACTTTCATGTTGTATCGGGCGCATCCCGCATCGTGGCAGGGCGCAGTCAGTCAGGTTGGATTTGCAAACCGTTGATTATACGGGGCAAGCCCCCTCCCGGGGCATTCTCGCGGGCGGCCGCCCGGCGGCGCGCACCGGGCGGGCTGGCGATGGCCGAATATCGCCCACCGTTGGCCTGGCGCCGCCCCGTGCGGGTGCATCGGCGCGGCGGGCCGGTGGTAGAGTGCTCCCCCACTATATCTACCGAGCCGCCACTGCCATGGGAGCCTTGAGCCATCTCCGCGTCCTCGACCTGACCCGCGTCCTCGCCGGGCCGTGGTGCGCCCAGAACCTCGCCGACTTCGGCGCCGACGTGATCAAGATCGAGCGCCCCGGCGCAGGTGACGATACGCGCACATGGGGTCCGCCCTGGCTCAAGACCGAGGATGGCCGGGACACGGCCGAAGCCGCCTACTACCTGGCCGCCAACCGCAACAAGCGCTCGGTAACCTGCGACATCAGCACGCCCGAGGGCCAGCAGCTGGTGCGCGACCTCGCCGCCCAGAGCGACGTGGTGCTCGAGAACTACAAGGTCGGCCAACTCAAGAAGTATGGCCTCGACTACGAATCGCTCAAGGCGGTGAAGCCGGACATCATCTATTGCTCGGTCACCGGCTTCGGCCAGACCGGCCCGTACGCCCAGCGTCCCGGCTACGACTTCATCATCCAGGGCATGGGCGGCTTCATGAGCCTGACCGGCGAGCGGGACGACCTGCCCGGCGGCGGCCCGCAGAAGGCCGGCGTGGCCATCTCGGACCTGATGACCGGCCAGTACGCCACCATCGCCGTCCTGGCTGCCCTGGCCCACCGCGACCGGACCGGCGAGGGCCAGTACATCGACATGGCGCTGCTGGACGTACAGGTGTCGATGCTGGCAAACATGAATACCAACTACCTCGCCAGCGGCGAGGCGCCGCGCCGCTGGGGCAACGCCCACCCGAACATCGTGCCCTACCAGACCTTCCAGGCCGCCGACGGCTGGATCATCGTCGCGGTAGGCAACGACGGGCAGTTCCGCAAGTTCGTGACGGCCGGCGGCCGGCCGGAACTGGCCGACGACCCGCGCTTCGCCACCAACCCGCAGCGCGTGGCGCACCGGGACGTGCTGGTGCCGATCCTGGCCGAGATGATCCTGCCGCGCACCCGCGAACAGTGGATCCTGGATCTGGAGCGCGCCGGCGTGCCCTGCGGCCCGATCAACACGCTCGACGAGGTCTTCGAGAACGAGCAGGTGCTGGCGCGCGGCCTGCGCGTCGATTTGCCGCACCCGACGGCCGGCGAGGTCAAGCTGGTGGGCAGCCCCATGAAGATGAGCGCCACGCCGCCCGAGGCGCTGCGCCATCCCCCGTTGCTCGGAGAGCACACGGAGGTGGTGCTGGGCGAGACACTCGGCTACAGTGCGGAGCACATCGCCGCACTGCGCGCCAAGGGCGTGGTCTGACCCCGATTCACCCCGACTCGGGAGCCACGCCGGCCGCAGCCGAAGGCGAGATTTTCTGTTTGCGTCCCCTGACTAATTAGGAGCATGCATGCTGACTGATGCCTTCCTGGCGTTTTTCCATTTTCTGGCGATCTTCCTCCTGGTCACGCTGCTGGCCGCCGAGGCCGTGGTGCTGCGCCCCGGGATGACGCCGGCCATCGTGCGCCGGCTGTCGCTGTACGACCTGCTCTACTTCCTGTCGGCCATGGTGGTGCTCGCCACCGGCCTGCTGCGGCTGTTCTACGGCGCCAAGGGCGTGGATTTCTACCTGCACAACCCGTGGTTCCACGCCAAGGTGACCGTGTTCGTGCTGATTGCCCTGTGCTCGCTGCCGCCGACGCTCGCCATCGCACGCTGGCGCAAGCAGGCGCGCAAGCTGCCCGATTTCGTGCCGATGCCGGACGAGATCAAGCGCGCCCGCCGCTGGGTCATGATCGAGGCCCATGTGTTCATCCTGCTGCCGCTCTGCGCCGTGATGATGGCGCGCGGCATCGGCGCGCGCTGACCTTTTCATCGATCCGTTGAAGACTCCTGAGATGCTGAAGACCCTGCTGACTGCCACGAAGATGGCCGCCTCCGCCGCCACGCTGGTGGCGGCCACCCTGGCCGCGCCGGCCCATGCCGCTGCCCCGGCCCCGGCCCCGGCAAACTGGCCGACCAAGCCGATCAAGTTCGTGGTGCCCTACCCCGCCGGCGGCCCGCTGGACACCGTGGCGCGCGCCATCGGCGAACGGCTTCGCGAAAGCCTGGGCCAGCCGGTCGTCGTCGAGAACAAACCCGGCGCGGGCGGCAACCTCGGCGCGGACTACGTCGCCAAGCAGCCGGCCGACGGCTACACCATCGTCATGGGCGCCGTGGCCACGCACGCCATCAATCCCACGCTGTTCGCCAAGATGCCGTACGACCCGGTGAAGGACTTCGCGCCGATCACGCTGGTCGCCGACGTGCCGAACGTGCTGGTCATGCACCCCGGCAAGGCCGCCGAGCTGCATATCAATACGGTGCGTGACCTCGTGGAGTACGCGCGCAAGCATCCGGGCAAGCTCGACTACGCCTCGGGCGGCAACGGCAGCGCCGGCCACCTGTCGGGCGAACTGTTCAAGAGCATGGCCCGCGTCAGCATGGTCCATATCCCGTACAACGGGGCGTCGCCCGCGCAGCTGTCGGTGCTGTCGGGCCAGACTGACCTGATCTTCGACAACCTCGCCTCGGCATCGGCCAATATCAAGGCCGGCAAGCTCAAGGCCTTCGCCGTGACCACGCCGGCCCGCGCCGCCACGTTCCCGGAACTGCCGACCATCGCCGAAGCCGGCAAGGGCCTCGGGCTGGAAGGGTTCGACATCTCGACGTGGTTCGGCGTCCTGGCCCCGGCCGGCACCCCGCGCGAGATCGTCGACCGCCTCAACCACGACATCGTGGCCATCCTCAAGACCGACGATATGAAAGCCCGCCTGGCCCGCATCGGCGCCCAGCCGGCCCCCACCACCCCCGAGCAGTTCGGCGCCCTGATCCAGCGCGAACTGAAGAAGTACGGGCAGGTGGTGAAGGTGTCGGGGGCGAAGGTGGATTGAGGGGCGGACGACCCGTCAAGGCGCCTTGCGCCGTAACTGCCACATCTTGTCCTTGATCGTGTCCTCGGTGGCCGGGCCGCGTGGCAGGAGCAGGCCGACCTGGACGATCTTCGGGCCTTCCATGCGGGTCACGGTCAGGCGGAGGCCGGCGATTTCCAGGGCGTCGCCTTCCACGGGGGGCGAGGGGAATACCGCCAGCATCGCGTCTTCCAGGGACCGGGCCGCCTCGTCGGCGGTCAGGGGGCGGGTGGCGTAGAGGGCGGCCACGTCGCGCAGCAGGGCATCGCCGGACAGCAGGAAGTCGTGCGAGAGCTGCGCCCAGGCCGGGGCGCGCGCCGCACTCTGGAACAGGCGCGACAGCAGCGGCACGGAGCCGCCGGGGGCCAGTACCGAGACGGCATCGCCCGCGCGCAGCACCACCTGCTCCAGCGGCACCAGCGCGCCGTCGCGCGCCACGGTCATCAGGCGGCTGCGCGGAGGGAGTTCGAGCTGGTCGGCGCGGAGGTCCACCACCGGCGCGTTGGCCGCCACGGAGAACTGCATCAATTCCAGCGCCGGCGAGCGGGTGCCCTGCAGGCGCTCCCGCGAGACCGGGTCGTTGTACGCCGGCCGCAGCACCCGGGCCAGCCGCGCCGCCAACGCCACTGTCGTGCCCTGGCACAGCAGGCTGAACAGCACCACGGCGAATGCCACCCGGAATAGCAGCCCCGAGTCCTCCATGCCCTTCAGCAGCGGGAACAGCGACAGTACGATCGGCACCGCGCCGCGCAGGCCCATCCACGCCAGGAACCCCTTCTCGCGCCCATTGAAGCGGAACGGCAGCAGCGCGATCCACACCGCCACGGGCCGCGCCACCACCATCAGGAACAGCGCCACGGCGCCCGCCGGCAGCGCCACCTCCCAGATCCGGCTCGGCGTGACCAGCAGGCCGAGCAGCAGGAACATCACCGATTGCGCCAGCCACGCCATGCCGTCCATGGCGCGCATGGTGTCGTCGGTCACGGCCCGTTCGCGATTGCCAACGATCATCCCGGTCAGGTAGACCGCCAGGAAGCCGCTGCCGTGCGCCGACTGGACCAGCGCGAAGACCATGCAGCCGGCCGCACAGACCAGGATGGCCTGGAGGCCCTCGGCCACATGGATGCGCTCCATCACCCGCGCCACGCCCAGGCCCAGCACCACGCCGAGCACCCCGCCCACGCCGAACTGCACCACCAGCCGCCACGCCAGCGCGCTGGCGGTCAGGCCGTCCGGCGCCGTGATCCATTCGATCAGCGTCAGGGTCAGGAAAATCGCCATGGGGTCATTGATGCCCGACTCGATCTCCAGCACGCTCGCCACCCGCTCCTTGAGCCGGATGCCGCTGCCGTTGAGCAGCGAGAACACCGCCGCGGCGTCCGTGGAGCCGACGATGGCGCCGAGCAGCAGGCCGAGCTTCCAGTCGATGCCGAGCATCCACGCCGCGAACAGCCCGACCAGCACCGCCGTAATCCCCACCCCAACCGTCGCCAGTGACAGCGATGGCCGCAACGCCACGCGGAAGGTGGCGAAGCGCGTGCGCAGGCCCCCGTCGAGCAGGATCACGGCCAGCGCGATATTGCCCACCAGGAAGCTGAGCCAGGTATTGGCGAAGCGGATGCCGCCGGGCCCGTCCACGCCGGCCAGCATGCCGACCGCCAGGAACACCAGCAGGAACGGCACGCCGAAGCGTGCCGAGAACACGCCGAGCAGGATGCCCAGCGTCATCACCACGGCGCCGATCAGGATGGCATGGTCGATACTTTCCAATCGATTCCTTTCATTGCGCCACGCTGGGCCGGGGGAGTGCGACCGATGATAGCGCACCCCCCTCCGCCGCCCTCCCGCCGCCCCGCCCGGTACCGGCGGCGGCACCTCGCCGCGACACCCCTTCCGCGCAATTTCCCTTGCCTTGTCAACGACTTACGTTCGGCTTTCGGACAACTTTCGCCTGACTTTCAGACGTCTGCGTAGGGAGATACCCTGAAGTTGACCCTGATTGCAGACATATGAAAGGTAGCTGAAAGGATGCGCTTTTAACTTCCACCCTGCTCGTGACGGGGTTGGGGGGAGCTGTCCCTTCGGGACGGTGCGCAACGCGCGTACACCAATCACCGCACGCGGATTTCAAGCTTTATATCGAGGAGAATCATTTTGCGCATACGTAGCCAAAAGGACTTTGCCTCCGGCCTGATGTTTGTCCTGGTCGGATTCGGCTTTTCCTTCGTCGCCCGTGGCTATTCCATGGGAACGGCCGCCAAGATGGGACCGGGATACTTCCCGTTCTGGCTCGGCATCGTGCTCGCCATACTTGGCGCGCTAGTCCTGTGGGGATCGTTGTCGTCCAAGGGCGAGGAAGACCAGCTGGCCCGCTGGGATATCAAGAGCCTGCTGTGGATCCTGGGTGCCGTGGTGTTGTTCGGCCTGCTGCTCAAGCCGCTTGGCATGGTGCTGTCGGTGCTCGTACTGGTGCTGGTCTCCTCGATGGCCAGCCATGAATTCAGCTGGAAGGGAGCTATCCTCAACTCGATCATCCTCGTGGTGATCAGCCTGGGCGCCTTCGTGTACGGCATCAACCTGCAGATGCCGGTGTGGCCGGCTTTCCTGGCGAACTGAGGAGACGGCCGAAATGGAACTGTTGACCAACCTTGGTCTGGGCTTCTCCACCGCCCTGACCTTCCAGAACCTGGCATACGCCTTCGCGGGCTGTATTCTCGGGACCCTGATCGGCGTGCTGCCGGGCCTCGGGCCCCTGGCCACGATCGCCATGCTGCTGCCGGTGACCTACACGCTGCCCCCGGTGGCGGCGCTGATCATGCTGGCCGGTATCTACTACGGCGCCCAGTACGGTGGCTCCACCACGGCAATTCTGGTGAACCTGCCGGGTGAATCGTCGTCGGTGGTGACCACCATCGATGGCTATCAGATGGCGAGGCGAGGCAGGGCCGGGGTGGCGCTAGCCACTGCCGGTCTCGGTTCGTTCTTCGCTGGTTGCGTGGCCACGCTGATCCTGGCTGCTTTCGCGGCCCCGCTGTCGGAACTGGCGTTCAAGTTCGGTCCCGCCGAATACTTCTCGCTGATGGTGCTCGGCCTGATCGGTGCCGTGGTACTGGCTTCGGGCTCGCTGGTAAAGGCCATCTCGATGATCGTGCTGGGCCTGCTGCTGGGCCTGGTCGGTACCGACGTGAACTCGGGCGCGGCGCGCTTCTCGTTCGACGTCCCCGAGCTGACCGACGGCCTGAACTTCGTGTCGGTGGCCATGGGTGTGTTCGGTTTCGCGGAAATCATCGCGAACCTGGAGCAGAAGGAACACCGCGAGACGTTCACGGATCATGTGACCAACCTGTTCCCGACCAAGGAAGACTTCAAGCGCATGATCCCGGCCATCCTGCGTGGCACGGCACTGGGTTCGGCGCTGGGTATCCTCCCGGGCGGCGGTGCGGCACTGGCCTCGTTTGCAGCCTACTCGCTCGAGAAGAAGACCTCGAAGTACGCGCATGAGTTCGGCAAGGGCGCCATCGAAGGCGTGGCGGGTCCGGAATCGGCCAACAACGCCGCGGCACAGACCTCCTTCATCCCGCTGCTGACGCTGGGCATTCCGCCCAACGCCGTGATGGCGCTGATGGTGGGCGCGATGACCATCCACAACATCCAGCCCGGTCCGCAGGTCATGACCAGCAACCCGGCGCTGTTCTGGGGCCTGATCGCCTCGATGTGGATCGGCAACTTCATCCTGATCATCCTGAACCTGCCGATGATCGGTATCTGGGTCAAGCTGCTCAAGGTGCCGTACCGCTTCCTGTACCCGGCCATCCTGACGTTCTGCTGCATCGGCGTGTACTCGGTCCAGAACACCACGTTCGACGTGTTCCAGACCGCGGCCTTCGGCGTGATCGGCTACCTGTTCATCAAGCTCAAGTGCGAACCGGCGCCGCTGCTGCTCGGCTTCGTGCTCGGACCGATGATGGAAGAGAACTTCCGCCGCTCGCTGCTGCTGTCGCGTGGTGACTTCACCGTGTTCGTGACGCGCCCGCTGTCTATGGGCCTGCTGATCGCCGCGGCGATCCTGGTGGCGATCGTGGCGATGCCGTCGATCAAGTCCAAGCGCGAAGAAGCGTTCCAGGAAGAATAAGGCTTACCCTGGCCGGGGGTACCGGCCACACAACGCAAGCTCAGGGCGCCTTATGGCGCCCTTTTTTTATGCGCTTTCTTCCTGAAACGCCAATGGCCATGCGGCATGCGCGATGGTCATTGTTGGCGGCAATGGCAATGGTGCGATTGGTGTCGGAACGTACATAAGGTGCCCCGGCGTCCCGGCAACATGCGCGTGTATTCCCTCCCTTACATGCGCCCAGAGGACTTGCCATGATGCGTACCGCAAGCCATCGACCGCACGGGTTGTCCCACGGGTCTGCCACGACGCCCGCCGGGATGGTCACCGCCTTGGTCATTGTGTTTTTCTTCAGCCTCGCCATGCTGCTGTCCAGCGGACGGCTGGCTAGCGGCGACGCGGGCGAGCAATACCGTTCAGCGCAGTTGCTGGCGGCCACGGGGCAGCTCGGCAGTCCGGTCAATCCGCCCCTGCTGACGTACTGGAACAAGGGCCCTGACGGCCTCTACTACGAACCCCACGACGTGGGCGCGCTGCTGCTGATGATGCCCGGCGCCCTGATCGACGAGGCGCTCGACGATATCGACTCCTACCACCTGGTACGCGACCGCTACGTTGGCCGCACGTATGGCAAGCTGATCACCTCGTTCGTCTACGCGGCGTACAACACGCTCGGCGTGATCTTCATGTTCCTGCTGATGCGCGAGTTCTGCTCCGCCCGCGCGGCCTTCGGGCTGGCGCTGGTGTTCTACGCCGGCACGACCTTCATGCCCTACGCCAAGACGGCCTGGGATGTGACCCCGGCTGCGGCCAGCCTCTGCGCCTGGCTGTACTTCATGGCCCGCGCGCTACGGCCGCCCACGTCGCTGTGGGTCTTCGTGGCCGCCGGCGTGGCCCTCGGGCTGGCCTGCTCGTTCCGCTACTCACTGCTGCCGTTCTTCGGCATGGGCGTGCTCTGGCTGCTGTGGATGGAGCGCGCGCGCCACAAGACCGGCTTTGCGGTGCTGCTGGTGGCGCTCGGCATCACCATGCTGCCCGCCTTCTACTACAACCACATCCGCACCGGCCTGTTCCTGCGCCCCGCCATCGCCGCCGACCTGCACCTCTCGGACAGCCTCGCGCTCAACGGCAACCCGCTGACCGGCCTGCTCGGCCTGCTGGCCAGCCCCAACATGGGCCTGTTCCTGTTCGCGCCGGTGCTGCTGCTGGCCCTGTTCGTGTTCAAAATGCGCCACACGCTGCCCGCGCGCCAGAAGCACCTGCTGTACGCGGCGCTGGCGTCCGGGGTCTGCTACCTGCTGATGATCGCGCACATGAAGAACTGGGGGCATTTCGGCTGGGGCCCCCGCTACATGGTGCCGCTGCTGCCGGTGCTGTTCTTCGCGGCGGCCCCGGCGCTGCAATGGATGTGGCAGCACGCCCGGCGCACGGCGGTGCCGCTGCTGGTCATCTCGTTCCTGCTCAACCTGGCGCCCACGCTGATCAACTGGCATGTGATCGTGGGCGAGTTTCCCGGCGCGCGGCCGCAGAACTCGGCCCTGCCCTACCAGCACATCGGCGTCTGGACCGGCATCCAGATGAGCCTGGCCGGCGAGCCGCTGGTGTTCCCCAAGACCAACGACCCCAAGACCGCCATGACCGATGCCGCGCGGCGCTTCCCGGACCTCTTCGCGATGCGGCTGGTCGAGCTGTCCCCGGCCGGCAAGGCGGCGGGCACGCTCTGGACCTTGCTGTTCCTGGCCGGGATGCTGCTGTCGCTACGGCATATCCTGGCCGCGACGGCGCCGCCGCGGCGGCCGGGGTCATCCCCACGCGGGATGGCAGCCACCCCGGCACATGTGCAGCCATCGACACATCAGGCATCCCGTCGCGCGGGCGCCGACCGGCCATAGCCGCCCACTACGCCTAGCTCGCGAACAGCGCCTCGCAGGCTGACCGGATCGCCTCCGTGACATGGGCGCGGCCGTGGTCGCGCCGCTCAAGCATGCCGAGCGTGCGCACCACGGGCTCGCCGCCCGCATGCAGCGGCAGCAGGCGCAGCGCGGGATCCTCGTGCCAGCGCGCCAGCCGCAGCAGCGGCACCACCGTCACCCCCACCTCCTGCCGCACCAGTTCCACCAGCGCCTCGATCGAATTCAGTTCGAGGAACTCGTTGGTGCGCAGGTGCGCGCGCCGCAGCGCCCGCTCCACCAGCGCGCCGGTGCGCTGGCCCCGGTCGAACCGAAGGAAGGGATTGGCGGCCAGCGCCTCGCGCGCGGTCTCGCCGGGGCTGCCGCGCGCGGCAATCGCCACCAGCGGCTCCTGGTAGAGCGGCGTCCAGCGCAGCGTGCCGGCGGGCCGGCCCGCGCCCTCCACCAGGAACGCGGCGTCCAGTTCGCCACTTTCCACCTGCTCGGCCAGATCGATGGACTTGGCGCCGACCAGCCGCACGTCCAGCGCCGGATAGGCCCGCTTGAGCCGCGCCACCACGTGCGACAGCCCGCCCATCACCGACACCACCGCCCCCACCGCCACGGCGCCCGCCATATCCTCGGCGCCCCCCTGTGGCAGGCGCATTTCCTCGTACAGCGCCAGCAGCCGGCGCGCCTGCGGCAGCAGTTCGCGGCCGTCCGCGTTCAGCACGGCCACCCGCCCGCTGCGGTCGAACAGTTCACGACGCAGTTCCTGTTCGAGCGAGCGCATCTGCAGGCTGACCGCCGCCTGCGTCAGCGCCACGCGGCCGGCGGCGGCGGCAAACGAGCCCTGCTCGGCCACGGCGACGAAGGTGCGGAGAAATCGGATGGTACTCATGGGAGTCGATTCACAAGGTTTTCTTGTTGATCACAAAAGGAATATTAGCTTTCATTGTGACCCGGCGCGCGGAATAATGATGGGCGAGCCTTGATTTGGCTCGGTTTTTCCTGCCTGCCTGCCCGTTATCCGCATCGGAGAAGAAGAATGACTTCCTGGCTACGCCTGCTCGGCATCGGCCTTACCACGAGCCTGACCCTGGTTGCCGCGCCGTCGCACGCGGATACGTATCCGTCCAAGCCGATCCGGCTGATCGTGCCGTTCCCGGCCAGCGGCGCCACCGACCTGCTGGCGCGCGCGATCGCCCAGAAGGTGGGCACCAACATGGGCCAGCAGATCGTGGTGGATAACCGTCCGGGCGCGGGTGGCGCCATCGGCTCCGACATGGCCGCCAAGGCCCCCGCCGACGGCTACACGCTGCTGATCGCCACGACCAGCACGCACTCGATCGGCCCCTATATCAATACGCACCTGCCGTACAACACCGAGACCGACTTCACGCCGATCGGCCAGGTAGCCGTGGCCACCAACGTGCTGGTGGTGCCGAACCAGCTCCCGGTGAAGAATGTGAAGGAGCTGATCGACTACGCCAGGAAGCATCCGGGCGAGCTGAACTACGCCTCCAGCGGCAACGGCACCGTGGTGCACCTGACCGCCGAGGCGTTCAAGGCGCAGGCCGGCGTGTTCATCACCCATATCCCGTATCGCGGCACGGCGCTGGCGGTGCCGGATCTGATCTCGAACAAGGTGCAGGTGCTGTTCGACAGCATCGTCTCCGGCATGCCGCACGTGAAGGACGGCAAGCTCAAGGCGCTGGCCGTGACCAGCCTCAAGCGCTCGCCGCTGGCGCCGGACCTGCCGACGGCCAGCGAATCGGGCCTGCCGGGCTTCGAGTCGGACACGTGGTTCGGCATCTACGGCCCCAAGGGGCTGCCGGCTGACGTGGTCACCCGGCTCAACGCCGAGTTCAACAAGGCGATCCAGTCGCAGGACGTGCGCGACCGCCTGGGCAAGCTCGGCGCCGAACCGGTCGGCGGCACGCCAGCGCAGTTCGCGGCCATGGTCAAGAAGGACAGCGCCCGCTGGGGCAAGCTGATCAAGGATCGCAAGATTCAGGTGGACTAAGAGAGAGACAACCATGAAGAACTTCAACTGGACCAACCCATACCCCACCGTGCGCATTCCGCTGTTCGCGCGCAACGTGGTCTCCACCTCGCACCCGCTGGCGGCGCAGGCCGGCCTGCGCATGCTGCTCAAGGGCGGCAATGCCGTCGATGCGGCCATCGCCGCTGCCGCCGCCATCACGCTGGTGGAGCCGGTCTCGTGCGGCCTGGGCAGCGACGCCTTCGCGATTCTCTGGGACGGCAAGGAACTCCACGGCCTGAACTCGTCGGGCGTGGCCCCGGCCGCCTGGAACCCCGAGTACTTCAAGAACAAGTACGGCGTGGACGGCAACGGCCTCGCCAATCGCCCGATCCGCGGCTGGGATGCGGTCACCGTGCCGGGCATGGTGGCCGGCTGGGCCGCGCTGCACGAGAAGTTCGGCAAACTGCCGTTCGAAGACCTGATGGAGCCGGCGATCGAGATCGCCGAGCGCGGCTACGCCGTGCCGCCCGTGGTAGCGCACAAGTGGGCCGCCGCCGTGCCGGACCTGAAGACCCAGCCGGGCTTCGCCGACACCTTCATGCCGCATGGCCGCGCGCCGAACGTGGGCGAGAAGTTCGTCTTCAAGGCCGCCGCCGACACCCTGCGCAAGATCGGCGCCACCAAGGGCCGCGCCTACTATGAAGGCGAGATCGCCGAGAAGATCGCCGCCTTCAGCAAGGAATGCGGCGCGGCGATGACGATGGACGACCTGCGCAACTATCGCCCGGACTGGGTCAAGCCGATCAGCCAGTCCTATCGCGGCTACGACGTGCACGAGATTCCGCCGAACGGCCAGGGCATTGCCGCGCTGATCGCGCTGGGCATCCTCGACCAGTTCGACGTCGGCTCGCTGCCGGTGGACTCGGTGGACTCGCAGCATCTGCAGATCGAGGCGATGAAGCTGGCCTTCGCCGACCTCTACCGCTACGTGGCCGACCCGCGCACGATGGAAGTCACGCCCGAGCAGATGCTGGATCCGGCCTACCTGAAGTCCCGCGCCAAGCTGATCAACATGCAGCGCGCCACGCCGTTCACGCCTGGCATGCCGAAGACCGGCGGCACGATCTACCTGACCGCCGCCGACGAGAACGGCATGATGGTCTCGTTCATCCAGTCGAACTACATGGGCTTCGGCTCGGGCGTGGTGGTGCCGAATACCGGCATCAGCCTGCAGAACCGTGGCGTGGGTTTCTCGATGGATCCGAAGTCCGCCAACGTGGTGGCTGGCGGCAAGCGCCCGTTCCACACCATCATCCCGGCCTTCCTGACCAAGGACGGCCAGCCGGTGATGAGCTTCGGCGTGATGGGCGGCGACATGCAGCCGCAGGGCCACGTGCAGACCGTGGTGCGCATGCTCGACTACGACCAGCAACCGCAGGCCGCCTGCTGCGCGCCGCGCTGGAAGGTCAACCGTGACTTCACGCTCGACGTGGAAGGCACGATGGACCCGACCACCGTGGCCGGCCTGAAGGACCGTGGCCACCAGCTCAAGTCCGTGAACGACCCGTACATGGACTTCGGCTCCGGCCAGTTCATCTGGCGCCTGTCCGACGATACCGAGCAGGGCTACGTGGCCGCCAGCGACAGCCGCCGCGACGGCCAGGCCGTGGGCTTCTGATCGACCGCACTATATATATAGAGAAGCACCGCAGTACCGCCGTACCGCAGTAGCCGTCCTGCAAGGCGCCAAGGGGCAACCCTGGCGCCTTTTTTCATGGCCGACGGCCGGGCGGCGCGCCAACTGTTCTGTTCGCGGCGCGTGGAACTGTGCATGGTGCGCCGCGCCGTGCGCACTACACTGGCAATTCGTCCAATTTCCTGCCCGTTCCCGCCATGGCCTCCTACGCCTTCCGCATCGTCAACGTCTTCGCCGAGACCACGCTTGGCGGCAATCCCCTCTGTGTGTTCGAGGACGCGCGCGGCCTGGACGACGCCACGATGCAGGCGCTGGCGCTGCAATTCAACCTCTCCGAGACCACCTTCGTGCTGCCGTCCGAGCGCGCGACGGCGGCCGTGCGGATCTTCACCCCGGGCTACGAGATGCGTTTCGCCGGTCACCCGACGCTGGGCACGGCCCACGTGGTGCGCGACCTCGCAAAAACCGGGGATGCGCTCACCCTCGAATTCAAGGCCGGCCTGGTACCGGTGACCGCCGCCGGCGACCGCTGGACCCTGACCGCGCCGCACGAGGGCGCCCCGCGCACCGCACCGGCTGGCCTGCCCGATGCCGACATGGCCTCCCTGCTGGGCCTGTCCGCCGACGATCTGGCCGGCTCGCCGATGTGGGTGGATACCGGTGCCGACCAGTTGCTGGTGCCGCTGAAGACGCCGGACGCCGTGCGCCGCGCCGCACCCGACAGCAGCCGGCTCGACCAGTGGCCGCAGAGCAGCCTGGGCCGCAAGACCGCCTATGTGTTCGCCTTCGACCCGACGCAGCCCGGCAAGGTGCTCGTGCGCTACTTCTTCACCAAGCAGGGCGGCGGCGTGGCCGAAGACCCGGGCACCGGCTCGGCCTGCGCCAATCTCGGCGGCTGGCTGCTGGCCACGGGTCACGCGCTGCCGGCCACGTACGAGGTGGATCAGGGCGAACAGGTCGACCGCCGCTGCCGGCTGGACCTCGCCGTGACCACCGATGGCGCGATCCGCGTGGGCGGCCGCGTGGTCGAGATCGGACGTGGCACTATTACGATCTGACACGATTCGATCCCCCGCCTCCCTCCCCCTCTCCGCCATGACCTCACACGACATTGCCGCGCTCGCCGACCTCGAAACGCTGTACGCGGAGCCGGCCGGCGCCTCGCTGGCCAAGGAAGTCGACTACCTGCACCCGCATTACCGCGCCTTCGTGGACGCCTCGCCGTTCTGCCTGCTGTCCACGATGAACGCGCACGGCGGCGACTGCTCGCCGCGGGGCGACCAGCCCGGCTTCGTGCAGGTGCTGGACGACCGCACGCTGCTGCTGCCGGACCGGCGCGGCAACAACCGCATCGACAGCCTGCGCAATATCGTCAACGACCCGCGCGTGGGCCTGCTGTTCCTCGTGCCGGGCGTCAACGAAACGCTGCGTGTAAGCGGCGTGGCGAAGATCTCGACCGACCCCGCGCTGATCGCGCGCTGCGTGCATGACGGCAAGGCGCCGACCACGGTGCTGGTGATCTCGATCCGCTCGGTATTCTTCCAATGCGCCCGCGCCCTCGTGCGCTCGGCGCTGTGGTCGCCCGAGACCCAGATTCCGCGCGAGCGCCTGCCGAGCACGGGCACCATGGTCGCCGAACTGAGCAAGAACGCCATCGACGGCGCCACGTACGACCGCGAACTGCCCGAGCGCATGCGCAAGACGCTGTACTAGCCGGTACTCACGGCCTGCCCCACCTCCACAAAAAGAGAATCTGCCATGTACATGCCGTCCCACTTCGCCAGCGACAACCCTGACCTGATCGACGAGGTCATGCGCCGCTACGCCTTCGCCACGCTGGTCGGCACCGATGCGGATGGCCTGCCGTTCGCCACGCACCTGCCCGTGGTGGCGGAGCGGGCGTCCGAGGGCGGCTGGCGCATCGAGGGGCACGTCGCACGTGCCAATCCGCACTGGAAGTGGCTCGAGCAGACCCCGCGCGCGCTGCTCGTGTTCCAGGGACCGCATGGCTACGTGTCGCCGTCGCTCTATGACCAGAAGCTGTCCGTGCCGACCTGGAACTACGTGGCCGTGCATGTCTACGGCGAGATCACCACGGTCCACGACGCCACTGACAAGGACGCCCTGCTCAAGCGGCTGATCGGCCGCAACGAGCCGGGCTACGCCCAGCAGTGGCGCGACCTGCCCGAGGATTTCCAGCAGAAGATGCTAGGCGCCATCGTCGGGCTGCGGCTGGTGCCGACGCGCGTGGAAGGCAAGTTCAAGCTGAGCCAGAACCGCCCCGCCACCGACCGCGCCCGGATCCTGGAAGCCCAGCGCGCCGGCTCCGCCATCGAGCAGGACATGGCCGACTGGATGGCAAGGCTGACCGGCGCGAACTGACGGTCCGTTGTCTTGCTCCCCTCTCCCAAAGGGAGAGGGGAGAAAATTCACCCACGCCGCAGCCACTCCGGCGCGTGGGTGCCGAGCGGCACCGAGGGCAGCGCCCAGTGCGCGGGCGTCTCGGACAGCCGGGCGGCATGGCGCACCACGGTCAGCTCGCCAAACCCCGACTCCTCTACCTCCAGCAGGTCCGACATCTCGTCGAAATGCGGGTCCGGCACGCGCCAGCCCTCCGGCACGCGGCCCAGCCCACGCAGCCATTGCCCCACCTGCGCCAGCGACACCCGCACGTGCCAGCTTCCGCCCTCCACCGCGCGCCGGTGCAGCGCGGCCATCGCGCCGAACGCCAGCAGGTAGCCAGCCGCGTGGTCGAGCACCTGGGCCGGCAGTGGCTTCGGCTCGGCACTGCCAGCCGCCCGCGCCTCGTCGTCGTTGAAGCCGGTGGCCGTCTGCACGAGCGAATCGAAGCCGCGCTTGCCCGCCCACGGCCCCACGTGCCCGTAGGCCGACAACGACACATAGACGATGCCGGGCCGCGCCCGCGCCGCGGCCTCCGGGCCGGCGCCCAGTTCGGCCAGCCCGCCCGGGCGATAGCCCTGCACCACCACATCGGCGCCATGCAGCAGCTTGTGCAGCGTGCGCTTGTCGTCCGGGTCGCGCAGATCAAGCTGGCAGGAGCGCTTGCCGCGCCCGGTGTCGATCACCAGCGGCGCGATGGCCGGCAGGTGCGCGGCCGTCACCAGCAGCACATCGGCGCCATGCGCGGCCAGCGTGCGCCCCGCCACCGGGCCGGCGATGATCCGCGTGAAATCGAGCACGCGCACGCCGGTCAGCGGGCGGGCATCGACATTGATCTCGGCATGGTCCGCCAGCGGCGGCAGGGGCTGGGGCGGCGCCTCGCCGATCTTCTCGATCGTCACCGGCGGCAGCCCGGCAATGGCCTGCGCCTGCGGGTGCGCGCGCCAGGTGTCATAGGGCCGCATGGCGGCCACCACGAGCCCGGCGTCCGACGCGGCGGACTCGAACGCCTCGGCCTCCCATCGGCCCAGCGCCGCGCGCACCGCATCCTTGCTGTGCGCGCACTGGAGCAGGCGCAGCACGCCGTCGCGGTGGTGGGGGAAATTGGTGTGCAGCCGGACCCAGCGCCCGTCGCCACACGGGTACAGGCCAGCGATCTTGTCCCAGAGTTCGGGCGCCGGCCCGCCGTTCACGCGCAGGTAGCGCTCGCTGCGGAATTCCGCCAGCGCGTGGCGCATGTCCACCGCCACGTCCTGCCAGCGGTCCGTGCGCTGCGCCCAGAGCGCCGCCGCAGCCAGCGCGGACGCCCCGAGGCTGGCCTGCGCCGCCGTGCCCACGGCGAAGCTCGATGGCAGGATGGGGTCCGCACCGGTCAGCGCCAGGTGCGCAAGCGCCTCGGGCGGCAGGCCGGCGCCGTGCCAGAGACCGGCCAGGGCGTCCGCCGGCAAGGTGGCCGAGGCTGACGAACCGGCCGAAATGGCCGGGACGGACGAATCAGGAGAGGAAGCAGTGTTCATGGGTTGTGTTCCCGCAACATGGCCCAACCTTTTCATGCCACGATGGCGGCATGCGATGACCTGCCGTGGATTCTGCACCACTTGTGGCCACCGTGCTGTGAGCCGATTCTGAAAATAGCGGCGCACCGCCGGGTTGCCCCGCAGGCACGGTAAAATCCCGCCATTCCACCGAACAAGGGGAGCCGGAGCACGTCCCGGGGCCCCACACCATGCCATTGGCCGCGTGCGACGCGGCGCCACCATGAGCCAAGACAACAAGCCTACCGACAAGACCGACAACCCGGCCTCCTCGAACTTCCTGCGCAGCATCATCGACCAGGATCTGGCCGCGGGCACCTACGCCGGGCGGACGGACACCCAGGGCGCCGCGCTGCCGCCGGTCATCACGCGCTTCCCGCCGGAGCCGAACGGCTACCTGCACATCGGCCACGCCAAGAGCATCTGTGTGAACTTCGGCCTGGCGCGCGACTACGCCGGCCAGTGCCACCTGCGCTTCGATGACACCAATCCGGTCAAGGAAGACACCGAGTACGTCGACTCGATCATCGACGCCGTGCACTGGCTCGGCTTCTCGTGGGACGCCAAAGCGCCGGGCGGCAAGCCGCACCTGTACTACGCCAGCGACTACTTCGAGCAACTGTACGCCTTTGCAGAAACGCTGATCGAGCGCGGCGCCGCCTATGTGGACAGCCAGACCGCCGAGCAGATCGCCGCCACGCGTGGCAACTTCTCCGAGCCGGGCAAGCCCTCGCCGTTCCGCGACCGCACAGTGGAAGAGAACCTCGCGCTGTTCCGCGACATGCGCGCCGGCAAGTACGGCGATGGCGAGCACGTGCTGCGCGCCAAGATCGACATGACCGCACCGAACATCGTGTTGCGCGACCCGGTGCTCTACCGCATCCGCCACGCCCATCACCACCGTACCGGCGATGCGTGGTGCATCTACCCGATGTACGACTTCACGCACTGCATCTCGGACGCGATCGAGAACATCACGCATTCGCTGTGCACGCTGGAGTTCGAGAACAACCGCCCGCTGTACGACTGGGTGCTCCAGCACCTGCGCGAAGCCGGCGTGTTCCGCGACCCGCTGCCGCACCAGTACGAGTTCGCGCGCCTGAACCTGACCTACGCCATCACCAGCAAGCGCAAGCTCAAGTAGCTGGTGGACGAAAACCGCGTGGACGGCTGGGACGACCCGCGCATGCCCACCATCGTCGGCATCCGCCGCCGGGGCTATACGCCGGAATCGATCCAGCTGTTCTGCGACCGCGTGGGCGTGTCGAAGGCCGATAGCTGGATCGACATGAGCACGCTGGAAGGCGCCGTGCGCGACGACCTTGACGCGCGCGCGCCGCGCAGCGTGGGCGTGCTCGACCCGGTCAAGCTGATCCTGGACAACTACCCGGAAGGCCAGACCGAGGAATGCTCGGCGCCGGTGCACCCCAAGCAGCCCGAACTGGGCCGCCGCGTGTTCCCCATCTCGCGCGAACTGTGGATCGAGCGCGACGACTTTACCGAGACGCCGCCCAAGGGCTACTTCCGGCTGTTCCCGGGTAACAAGGTGCGCCTGCGCTACGGCTACGTGATCGAGTGCACGGGCGTGGACAAGGACGCGGACGGCAATGTGGTGGCCGTGCACGCGAACTACCTGCCGGAAACCAAGAGCGGCACGCCGGGCGCGGACAGCGTCAAGGTCAAGGGCAACATCCACTGGGTCAGCGCGCCGCATGCGGTCGAAGCCGAAGTGCGCCTGTACGACCGCCTGTTCAACGACCCGAACCCCGACGCCGGCGGCAAGAACTTCCTCGAGGCGCTGAACCCGGATTCCAAGAAGGTGGTCAAGGCCTACCTGGAGCCGGGCCTGCGCGACGCCAAGCCGGAAGACCGCTTCCAGTTCGAGCGTCACGGCTACTTCGTGGCAGACCGTACCGATTCGCAGCCGGGCAAGCCCGTCTTCAATCGCACGGTTGGCCTGAAAGATAGCTGGGGCAAGTGACGATGACGACGCAAACGATCAAATTTCCGCTCGAGGGCGAGTTCATCGCCCTGAACGACCTGCTGAAGCTGGCCGGCGTCTGTGACAGCGGCGGCGCCGGCAAGGCGCTGGTGGCGGCCGGCGAGGTCTCGGTGGATGGCGCGGCCGAGTCGCGCAAGACCGCCAAGATCCGCGCCGGGCAGGTGGTGACCATGGCCGGCGTGCGCATCAAGGTGGTGGCCGCCTGATATAGAACCCGAGAACCGAAGGGACACAAAGGACCGATATGCCGATTGCGTTCTGGTGTGTGCTGGTGGCGGGATTGCTGCCCGTACTGACGGTGGCCATCGCCAAGGCAGGCGGGCGTGGCGGCTTCGATAACCACGACCCGCGAGGCTGGCTGGAGAAGCAGAGTGGGCGGGCGCGGCGCGCCGACCTCGCCCACCGTAACCACTTCGAGGCCTTCCCGTTCTTCGCGGCCGGCGTGTTGATTGCCACGCACATGAGCGCGCCGCAGGCTCGGATCGACGAACTGGCGGTGGTGTTCGTCGTCGCCCGCATTCTCTATACGGTCTGCTACCTGACCGACCGGGCCACGCTGCGCACGCTGTGCTGGACCATCGGCTTGCTGACGGTGATCGGGCTGTTCCTGCTGCCGGTGTTCGTCCACTGACATGCGGCCCCTGCTGATTGCTGCCCTCGTTGGCGCCCTGGCAGGTGCCAGCCTCCCGGCCCGGGCGGCACCCACGAATTACAACGTCGATCCCACCCATACGACGGTCTACTTCGGCGCGAGCCATTTCGACCGCACCACGGTGCGCGGCCGCTTCAACAAGCTGGATGGCCGCATCGTCTATGACCCGGCCACCGGGGCGGGATCGATCGACTTCACGGTGGATACCGAGTCGGTCGACACCGGCAATCACAGCCTCGATGGCGTGCTGCGTTCGCCACAATTCTTCGATGCCCAGAATTTTCCGGTCGCGCGCTTCCAGGGCAATCAGTTCGTCGTGGAAGGCGGCAAGCTCGTGGCCGTGGAGGGTCAGGTGTCGCTGCTGGGCGTGACCCGGCCGCTGCGGATGGAGGCGGACCGCTTCAGCTGCGGGCGCGTGGTGCTGTTCGGCGTGGGCCGGGACGTCTGCGGCGGAGATTTCCACGCCAGCCTGCCCAGAAGTGCCTTCGGCATGACGCGGTTCCTGCCCGACGTCGGCGATACCGTGACGCTCCACATTTCCGTCGAAGCGACGCCCGTGCAGTAGCCTGGGGCGGACGGCAGCGCGCCGCCATCCTGAATAGGGGAAATCGATCGCCGATATCGATCCCGATGACGACCCCGCGTCACCTTTGCCGGGAAAAATTTCAGTAAAATCAGCGCCTTGCCCGTTCCCATCCTGCCGCGTTCCGCCCCCAGCGTATCCGGCGATTCGCGAGTCGAGATGATCACTATTCACGTCGGAGACGTCGTTGCGGCGTCCCTGGCCGCAGCCGGCGCCTGCCTGGCCTGCAGCGTCCCTGCCCAAACCGTCCGCAAATTCCCGCTCTGGGCCTACCAGACCTATGGCCGTGGCGCCCTGCTGCTGCCGCTGCTAGCCGTCATGGTCGGCACGCTGCTGGTCAGCGTGGCGCTCGAAGGCCAGATCAACAGCAAGGCCGGCCTCGCGCTGGTGGCAGCCGCCGCGTTCCTGGCGCTCGTGCTGGTGTCGGCGGTGCTGCGCTTCTGGGTCAGCCACAAGCGCAAGTCCTGAGCGAAGGCCCGCCCGGGCTCCGCGCGCCAACGCACCTTCGGGCGATGGTTTTCCATCGCCTGCCCACGCGGATCACGTATGATGCGGCCTTCGCGCGCCGTGCCGGATGGCATCCCGTGGCCGGCGCGAGCCCGCATTTCCCGTGATTCCATGGCGCTCAAGTCCACCATCTTCAAGGCCGAACTGTCCGTATCGGACATGGATCGGCCCTACTACGGCAGCCATACGCTGACCATCGCCCAGCATCCGTCCGAGAACGACGCGCGGATGATGGTGCGCCTGCTGGCCTTCGCCTGCGAGGCGTCCGAGTCCCTCACCTTCACGCGCGGCCTCGATGAGCCCGACGAACCCGACCTCTGGGACAAGACGCTGACCGGCGAGATCGCCCACTGGGTGGAACTCGGCCAGCCCGACGAATCCCGGCTGCGGCGCGCCTCGTCCCGCGCGGACCGCGTCACCGTCTATACCTATCAGAGCGCCAGCGCGCGCGAATGGTGGAAGGGCATGGCTGGCAAGGCCAGCAAGCTGCGCAACGTGACCATTTACAATGTGCCGTCGGAAGCCGTGGAGGCACTGGCCGGCATGGCGCAGCGCGCCATGCGCCTGTCCGTGACCATCCAGGACGCCGAGATCTGGGTCAGCGACGACGACCACAACGTGCAGCTGACGCTCGACGTGCTCCAGCGCGCCGCCGGCTGAGCGGGTCGCCGCCCGAGCCCCAGATAACGCTTCATCAACCAAAAACAGGAAGATTGCGATGCAAACCACTCCCTCCGGCCTGCAATTCGAAGACACCGTTGTCGGCGCTGGCGACGAAGCCCGCGCAGGCCAGCACGTGACCGTGCACTACACCGGCTGGCTGTACGAGAACGACCAGGCTGGCCGCAAGTTCGATTCGAGCAAGGACCGCAACGACCCGTTCGTGTTCCCGCTGGGCGCCGGCCACGTGATCCGTGGCTGGGACGAAGGCGTGCAGGGCATGAAGGTGGGCGGCACGCGCCGTCTGGTGATCCCGGCCGACCTGGGCTACGGTGCCCGTGGCGCCGGTGGCGTGATTCCGCCGAACGCCACGCTGCTGTTCGAAGTGGAACTGCTGTCGGTCTGAGCCTCGGCCTGACCTGACCCAATAAAAACGGACGCCTCGGCGTCCGTTTTTACATCGTGGAATCTGAAACTCGAGGGTTCAGAACCCGATCGCCGCATTCCCCACGTCCACGCGGACCTTGTCGCGGTCCAGCAGCCGGCCGGCGTGCCGTGCGAAGTCCTGTGCCCACTCGGCATTGCCACTGAAGCGGTTCTCGCCCGAGAACTTGGCCACGTTCAAGATCTTGTCGATGACGAGCACCTTGCCCACCGGGCTCGATGCCTGGCAGTCCAGTTCGGCATATTCGCGGTCGAACCAGCGCCACGCGGCCTCCTCGGTCACGGCCGCCAGCTCGGCATCGCCAAGCGTGAAATCGAATTCCTTGCCACTGCCGAACACCACGGTAAGCGTACGCGCCATGACCGGTTCTCCAAGAAGTCAGGCCCTCATTGTAGAGACTTGCCGGCCCGGCGGGCGCATGGCAAACCGTTGCCTGTGACACACACCCCACTCCCCGTCTGTGGCTTCCTTGCGACGGATCAATACGCTTTGGATTATCCTTGCATCCATGGCCATCACCAGACAGGACCTCGAAGCGGACAGGCTGCGCGCATCGCTGTGCAGCACCCCGGTCGCGTCCTCGCTGCTGCCTGAGGCCGATATCGAGCAATCGCTCCATGACACGCTGGCCGCCCGGCCTGACGGCGATGCCATGCACGGCGATGTCTGGCTGTTCGGCTACGGCTCGCTGATCTGGAATCCGATGGTGGTCCACACGGACCGGCGCCTGGCCACCGTGCATGGCTACCATCGCGGCTTCTACCTCTATTCCCGGATCAATCGGGGCACCTGGGACAACCCCGGACTCGTGCTCGGCCTGGACCGGGGCGGCTGCTGCACCGGCATGGTGTTCCGCATCCCGGCCCATGTGATCGAGCAGGAATTCCGCGTGCTCTGGCGCCGCGAGATGCTGACCGGCGCCTATCATCCGCGCTGGCTGCGCGTGAAACTCGACAATGACCCGGACGCCCCGGAGGCCCGCGCGCTGGCCTTTGTGATGAACCGCGAACATCCCGCCTACGCGGGCCGCCTGCCCGATAACCGCGTGGTGGACTGCCTGCGCCACGCCTGCGGCCTGTACGGCCC